>Ga0187892_10001029_pt1 | contig 67859 bp, 59 predicted proteins | sample MA1701073metaG_FD_139345 | JGI IMG/M metagenome (GOLD analysis project Ga0187892, IMG submission 139345) | Bio-ooze microbial communities from a basaltic lava cave in the Kipuka Kanohina Cave System on the Island of Hawaii, USA - MA170107-3 metaG ... | reverse complement strand
GCTTAAAAATTTCAGAACCACAAACGGCTAAAATTATGATCAGACCACATACAATTTTTCCGGAATGGAACTACACGCTCAGGCCCGCAAAAATGTGAAATTATTTTTGCGTGGACCCTAAGCGTTAGGCATATCAGAGAGAGAAGTGTCTATGATCACTGTGCTGTGGCACGATAAAGAATCGGCGGGTTATACCGATCTGTTGCCCGACGACTGGTTTGTGGAAGAAGGCTCTCTTCTTAACCGCGTTCATCTTGTCAGAGGCCCGCGATCGGGCCTTTACAAGGCAAAATGCAATGTAACGGTGGCTGGTTCATACGCGGACCTAGATTATGAGTCTTTTATTGAGTTCAACACAAAGCACGGCATGTATTTGGGGATTATGCGTATTCAGTTTGAGAGCATAGACAGAGCGCACGCGACGCAGATTTTTTGGAAGGATAAGGAAAGCAAAAGTTTTAAAGTTTGTTCCACAACAGTTGGTTATGAGGAGTCTAATGCGTCCGCTTTGCAACAAGACATTGATCTACTAGAAGTCTCAATAAGTGAGGGGCGCGAGAAGCTTGTTACGCACTTGAAGCGAGAGAGAAGCCCGAGATTGGTTGCTGCAAAGAAAGCGGCCGTTCTCGCCGCAGACGGTAAGCTGGTCTGCGAAGCATGCACGTTCACCTTCGAGGATAAATATGGAGAGTTGGGTAAAAATTACTGTGAGGTTCACCATCGTAAGCCACTCGCGGCGGGCCATACGCAGCAAACCAGTCTGAGTGATCTTGCAATCCTGTGCTCAAACTGTCATCGGATGATCCACCGCACAGACCCAATGCTTTCGGTTGAGGAGTTCCGTGAGACTTGCCTAACGACACAGTTTCCACCTGACTGCGAGGCACATGCATGATTTTTATATAGCGCTGGTTTCCAATGCCTCATCTTCGATCAAAGCCCGGCTCGCCCTGCAGTCGGTGGAATTGGCGTTGTTAAAAAATAAATTGACCGGTCAATACCCCATCTCACTTCAAATTAAAGGTTCAATCATGGATCAAAAAGCGCTATTTTTGAAATTTTGGGAAAAAGAAGCTCCCGTCACGCGCAAAGTCATCTCGCGCATTCCGCAGGAGAAATCGAATTACAAGCCCGATCCGAAATCGCGCAACGCGAGAGAGATTGCTTGGCTCATCGTGATGGAGGAGAAAGTGCTCGTCGACGGTTTGGAAAAAGGCACGCTCGACTGGCCGGACATGCCGGCGCCGGCAACGGTGAAAGAGATTCTCGAGGCGTACGATCGCTGGCACGATGATTTGACGAAGCGGCTTCACCAACTCGATCACGCGGCGTTGGAAAAGCAAATTCCGTTTCTCTATCAAGGCCAGGAAGTCATGAAAGACAGCGGCTACGAATATGGCTGGGGATTTTTGTTTGATCAAATTCATCATCGCGGCCAGCTTTCAACGTATCTGCGCCCGATGGGCTCGACCGTCCCGCAGATTTACGGCCCAAGCGCGGATGAGCCGATGTGAGCACCACCTACTCCTACTCCTGCTCTTACTCTTACTCGCTTTTCAAAATCTCCCAAGGCGAGTAAGAGTACGAGTAAGAGTAAGAGTAGAGTAGGAGTAGGGGCGATGATTCATTAACCTACTAGCAAGGAGAACCAAAAATGGAAATGCCCAAACCCACCGCCGCTCACCGCAAGCTCGAGCGCGTCGTCGGCCGTTGGACCGGCGAAGAAAAACTTTTCCCCTCCCCTTGGGATCCCAAAGGCGGCACGGCGATCAGCCGCGTGGAAAATCGGCTGGCGTTGGATGGCTTCGCCGTCGTGCAAGATTACGAGCAGGAACGCAACGGCAAGATCACTTTTCGCGGCCACGGCGTGCTGCGATGGGATATGCAGCAGCAATGCTACGAGATATATTGGGTCGACTCGATGGGCATGCCGCCGAATATTTTTCGCGGCAGCTTCGAGGACAATGTGTTGACCATGACCAACAAGGAGGCGCAGGGTTATACTCGCGCCGTCTGGGACTTCCGCCAAGACGGCCAATACCAATATCGCATGGAAATATCACCGGACGGCAAGCAGTGGCAGACGTTTATCGAAGGTCATTATAAGCTCGAGAGTCGATAGCATTCAAAAATCGTGTGCCGGTTCGCGACGAATGCAATGAAGACAAAATTCGAGGAGAAAAATGCCTCATACAGCTCTCGGTTTCCGGGTGAAATCCGGTTGGGCGACCGCGGTCTTGCTGACCGGCCCGCCACAGTCGCCGCGTGTGCTCGACCGTCGCGCGATTGATCTCTCCGATCCCGAAGTTCCGAAGTCGCGCCAACCTTTTCATTCGGCGCTGGGATTACATCAAAAGGCCGGCGAAAAAGCAGCGGCAAAACTTCGGAAAGTTGTGGAACGCTATACGAAGCGCTCGATAACAAAGCTAATTAAAGAATATCGGAAGAGCGGCCACGATTTCGATAGCGCCGGCCTCGTTGTGGGCAGCGACCTCGAGCTGACAAAGATCAAGCAGATCAAGAACCCGCATATTCAAGCTCATGCGCTGGAAGGACGCCTGTTCAGGGATGCACTTGAGTCGGCGCTGCGGGCGAATGGAGTCAGTTGCCTGGTAATCGTCGAAAGACAGGTGTATATGGTGGCAAGCACTTGCTTGCGGCGGCCGGAAGATGACTTGCAGCGCGCCGTTACCGATCTTGGCCGCGCTGTGGGCGGATCATGGCGGTCGGAGGACAAGGCGGCGACATTGGCGGCTTGGTCGGCGCTTGCGACCGAGATGACTCGTGATGATCAACTTCATCATCAAAGATTCATTCATGCCAAAACGCCAGTCTAAAACTGTAACCATCGAGGACATCCTCGCAAATCATACTCCGAAGGAACATCAATGCAGAATCAATTCGTATTGTCGCCGTTTTTTCTGGAAAAACCGCTTCCCACTGCGGAGCGATTGACTTTGCCAGATTGGATCATCAACAAGCCGCTTCTGCAAGAAAAAGGTCAAACGAAGCGGATGTCAATCCTGCATCGCCAATTAGCTAATATCGTTGCAAACACCGTGAAAAACGGTTGCCGGCCGGTTAGCATTGCCGGAGATTGCTGCACCGTCATCGGCGTGCTGGCGGGCTTCCAGCGCGCCAACGTCAATCCACGGCTCGTGTGGTTTGACGCGCACGGCGACTTCAACACCTGGGAAACAACTCCGAGCGGATTTATCGGCGGAATGCCCTTGGCGATGATCCTCGGGCGAGGTGAGCAAACCTTGCTACAAGCTGTGTCATTAACACCGCTTCCGGAACGCGACGTCATCTTGGCAAATGCGCGTGACCTCGATCCAGGCGAGCGCGAGCTGCTACAGCAATCACGGGTACGGCATGTTCCTGAGGTGGCGTCCATTCCTCAGCTTGTCTCAACCGAGAGACCGATCCACATTCATTTGGATACGGATGTGATCAACGCTTCTGAAGCGCCGGCGATGAGATATCCGGTTAAAGGCGGTCCAACGTTGAACACGCTTCGTGAGGTCGTACGGCGTTTGGCAAAAACCGGACGGGTCGTCGGGGTTTCGATGACATTGTGGGATTTCGAGCAGGATGCTGACCGACGAACGGAGCATGCAAGCATGGTGTTGTTAAAAGCAGCGCTTGGTGATGACTGAAGCATAATTACTTTAAAGCTGCTCATGCCGGAAAAAAAGAAACCGCTTTGGACGTGTCCGAGATGCGGCCATCGTTTCGTGACGCCGAATATGTGGCATTCGTGCAGCCGCTATTCATTGGATGATCACTTTGAAGGCAAGGATCCCATTTTGCGCAAAATATTCGATCGCTATGTGGCGCTGGTGAAAAAATGCGGGCCGGTGACGGTCTACGCGCAAAAGACGCGCATCACTTTTCAAGTGCGCGTGCGTTTTGCCGGCGCCGTCATCAGGAAAAATTGGGTCGAAGGCGGCCTCTGGCTCAAACGCAAAGTCGAGCATCCACGCTTCTTCCGTATCGAGTCGCCGACGCCGCGCGACCATGTCCATCGCTTTCGTTTAGCCAAGCTCGAAGATATCGATGAAGAACTGGCGGCATTCATCCGCGAAGCTTATGCCGTGGGCTGCCAGGAGCATCTGGGCAAGAAATAGCGGAAAAATTTATCAAGAAAAAACTTTAAAGGAGGCAGAACAATGTTTCAGGGATTGCGAACCGCCGTTTACCACGTCGATGATCTCGATAAAGCCAAAGCTTGGTACAGCACGGTATTAGGCAAACCGCCGTACTTCGACCAGCCCTTTTACGTCGGCTTCAACGTCGGCGGGTTTGAGTTGGGGCTTGATCCGAATATGTCCGGCGTTAAAAAAGGCAACAACGTCGACGCTTATTGGGGCGTGCCCAATGCCAGGGAAGCATTCAAACGCCTGCTCGAGCTTGGCGCGCAAAAGAACAGCGAAGTGCAAGACGTCGGCGAAGGAATCCTCGTCGCAACAGTGCTCGATCCCTTTGGCAATGTGTTCGGCATTATTGAGAACCCGCATTTTAAAATCGAAAACTGAAAGACCATGTCTGTCCTGAGTAAAATTGCTTTTTTTCAAAATCGCCGTGATGAAATTCCCAATCAAGAACTGGCGAAAACGCTAACGGCAAACAAAGATCGCAAAGGGATTCAGGAAATTGCCGCAAACCTGTGGAATAAGAATCCGCAGGTGCAAAGCGATTGTTTGAAAGTCTTGTATGAAATCGGCTTCATCCGGCCGGATTTGATTGCAGGTTATGTCGAAGATTTTCTCAAATTGTTGCCAAGCAAAAACAATCGCCTGGTCTGGGGAAGCATGATTGCCTTGTCGACTTTGGCGGAGATAAAAACCGACGAGATATTTCGACACCTGAAAGCAATCCAGCGCGCGATGGCAAACGGTTCGGTCATCACGCTCGACAATAGCGTTAAAACCTTGGCGATTATTGCTTCGAAAAAAACGGCGTATCAAAAACAGCTTTTGCCCTTTTTGCTGAAATATCTTGCCTCCTGCCGGCCGAAGGACGTCCCGCAATATGCTGAAAAGATTCTGGTCGCCGTTAATGCCGCAAACAAAAAGGCGCTGCTGAAGATTTTGAACAAACGCCTGGTTGACTTGAAACCGTCACAATTGCCGCGCGTCAGGAAAATCATGAAAGCGGCAGAGGCATTATGAAGTAAAACCACGATTGGAACGCTGGGAAACTGCATAAAGCCATGGCCGCAGAAACACGAAAACCGAAAAAAGGCGAAGGCGTTCCGCAAGAAACGCCAACACGCAACAATATCGCCGCGCTCGAAAGCATTCTCTCGCAACATTTTTCAAGCCAATCTTGGAAAGCGTTAAAAAGCGAATTGGAGAAGAGAAATTTCTTTGTAGTTGGGATGCAAGAGCAGGTGCGCTTAATGGCGCAAGTAGTTGTCGATATGTTGGAAACGCAGCAGAACGGTGCCGCCCTGATTACGGCGCTCTCCAAGTCGCCGGTTGAAAAGATTCGCGGCGTCGCGGCGTTTGTGGTGCCCCTCCTCTATCCCGATGATTTGCAGAAACAGCTTGAATGGCTCTACTTCACCGGCGCGCTGGAGGGCACGTGGCCGCGCGAGCTGTCGGCGATGATTTTGCACAATCTCATCATTCAGCGCGGCGTATCAACAGTTTTGCCTTTGATTCGCGAATGGATAAAAGACGAAAATCCGGCGATCCGGCGCTTGGTGACTGAAGCCTTCCGCCCGCGCGGCGTGATGCTGGCGCACATCAATGATCTGAAAGAAGATCCCGCGCCGCTCAAAAATATTCTCGAACCGTTGCTAGACGATCCCTCGGATTATGTGCAGAAATCAGTCGCCAACAATCTCAATGACGTCTCAAAAGACAATCCCACGATCGTCTTGCAATGGACGAAAGAATGGAACACGCCGGACGCCACCAAGCAGCGCCATTGGATTCTGGCGCGCGCGTTGCGAACGTTGATTGACGACGGCCATCCGGCGGCGTTGAAACTTTTAGGTTACGCTTCGGCGTCCAATCTCAAAGTGATCTGGCAGGACAACACGCCGCGCCGGATTAAAATCAATCAGTTCTTGCCTTGTGACGTTGAAATTGTTAACTTGAATAAAAGCGAGGCCGGCGCCGTTGTCCTCTTGTTGATGGATGAGCCAGGGAAAGGCATGGCGCGGCGCAAGAGCACGTATCAGATTTGGAAAGGCAAAATCAAAGCCGGCGAGACCAAAAGCATCATCAAGCGGATTCACTTTGTCGATAAAAATTCGCAGCCGCGCGTCGAGGGCGTTTATCGCCTGAGCGTGACGATTAATGGCAAAAAGCTGGAAGAAAGAGAAATATTGTTCAAACGCTGATCCGAAGGAAGGCGCATGATTTCAAATCAAAGAAAACGTGAAAAACGCAGCATCACACTCTTGCCCGGGCTTACTACCTCGCGTGAGCATCGTTATCAAAGTTACGCTGCACGGCACGGCGTTGCAAATTTCGTCACGCCTGCCAACGAGATTTTTTATCAGTTCGAGAAAACGGCTCGGCTCTGGTTGGTCGATTTAAAAAAATACACCGACGCGCAATTTGCGCGAAAGCCCAGTGAAACGCAATGGTCGATTGGCCAGGTCTATTTTCATCTCGTGGTTGGCACAGAGAATTTTCATCTGCGCGCGTGCAAAAGGTGTATCGAGCATCGGGGAGAAGTGACGGAAGGCGGCAAGACGCTTGCCGGCAAGATTGCTTTTCTGCTCGGCAGTTTTTTGCCGGTGAAAATTCACGTTCCGCCCTCGCCGGAATACACGCCGAAACAGCCGCAGAGCCGCGCAGAGATGCAGGAAGGCTTGCGCAAGCTCATCGAAACGATGCGGGCGCTGGCGCCGGAAGTTGACGGCGCTTCTCAAATGCAAAAATGGAAACACCCGGCGCTCGGAATGCTGAATGCCGAAGAATGGTATCGCCTGATCGAGATTCACTTCCGGCATCATCTGCGGCAAAAAGCGCGACTGGACAAATTTTTGGCAAGACAATAAAAAAACCTTTACCGTGTTTGGGGTATCCGGATTTTACGAATCGTCCGGATGCAGCATTGTCGTTAGGCTGAAATTATTGGTTACAACAATCGCCCACAAGGGGCGAGGGCTACTTGAAAACAGACGAGGAAACGTTGATGAAACAACGCTGTGAATGGTGCGGAGACGATCCGCTTTACGTGGCTTATCACGACGACGAATGGGGCGTGCCGGTGCACGATGATCGAAAATTGTTCGAGATGCTGATTCTCGAAGGCGCGCAGGCGGGATTAAGCTGGTCGACCATTTTGAAGAAGCGCGAGAATTACCGCAAAGCTTTTGATAAGTTCGATGCGAAAAAGATTGCGAAATACGACAAGGCGAAAGTTGCCAAGTTACTCGCCGATCCCGGCATCGTGCGCAACCGGCTCAAAATTGCGGCGACGATTCAGAATGCCCGCGCTTTTCTGGAAGTGCAAAAAGAGTTCGGCAGCTTCGATCGTTACATTTGGCAGTTTGTCGGCGGCAAGTCGAAAAAGAATAAGTGGAAAAATCTAAAAAAAATTCCACCCAAAACCGCTGAGTCGGATGCGATGAGTAAGGACTTAAAAAAACGCGGCTTCTCCTTCGTCGGCTCGACGATTTGCTACGCTTTCATGCAGGCTGTCGGGATGGTCAATGATCATGTGGTGAGGTGTTTTCGGTATCCAGAATTAATCTAAACGGGCCAAATTTGAACTTGGAAACGGATTTGCCGGCGGCGCGCATGATCAAACAAACACCAAAAAAGCTTCCACTTCAAGCGCAAATTTCAAGAGCGCGCTAAAGAAGCCGAGGAGATCGCGCGGGCCGGTCGGCTTATACCCTTTCGATAATTTGTGTTCGACGATTTTCTTGAGCTTGTCGTGCATGAGATAAAACTGCCGGCCATCTTCTTTTTTCTGCAGCTCGGGAGAAAGTTTTTTCTCAATCAGCCCGCGGGCGCATTTGGCCAGCACCTGATGTTGCTGCCGGCTCACTTTTGCGCGCATCGCGGCGAGGCTGGGGCAATCCGCAACATCGATGGTTTCGCGGTACAAAATCGCGCCGGTATCGACGCCAGGATCGACTTGATGAACGGTGACGCCCACTGCAGCGCCGCTGAGGATCGACCATTCCGCCACGTTCATGCCGCGAAATTTCGGCAACAGGGCCATGTGCACGTTCAACGCGCAGACTTCCGGCACGGCGAGCACGTTGGCGCGGATGATCGGCACACCGCCGAGCAATAAAATGCCGGTGTTCATTCGTTTCAGCGCCGCGACGCTTTCGTCGCCATTCAAATCGCGAACGACAACCATCTCGATTTGATGCAGCTCGGCATATTCGGCAATCGTCATTTGCGCCTGGCCGTTTTTCAAATGATCATGCGCGCTGGGATGATCATTGGCGGTGGGCATCACGCCGTTGAGCCGGCTGGAATCGGCTTGGCCGTTTGAAGAGAAGCTTTGCAAAATTTTTTTTGCGCCGCGCTCACGCATTTTGCGCAGCAAACTTGAAAAAACCGGTTTCTCCGGCGCCAGGGCGACAATGCCGCGCGCGCGCAATTGCTGCTGGCGCAGCGCCGCCAGAATCTCCAGCACTTTTTTATGATTCCAGCTTTTGCAGAGCACGACGATGTTCATGCCACGCCCTCCCGTTGATAAAGCTCGGCCACGAGCTTGTCTTCCAGCATGAGCGCATCGACGAAAAATTTTGCCGCCCAGTTGGGATAACTGTAACGAATGTATCGCCCCCAAAGCGGATGCGAGCCTTTGATGCCGCCGCGAATAGCCGGATGGTTGATGTGCAGATCTTGCGTTGATTTCACAAAATCATTGAGCTTCAACGCGCCGTTGAGAAAGCGGATATCGCCACCCGCTTCGTAGAGCCGCAGCCAGTTGATCGAAGTTTGCATGTTGCCGGTCAAACAACTATAACTCACCGTGGCTTTCCAATTTCGATCAAACTGCCCGGCCATAAAATGGCGAATCTCGAACCGGTGCAGCAGCGCTTCGGAAGCGAGACGCGCCGCTTGCATATACGCGTTGTCGAGCGGCTGATCCGGCTGCAGCAGCGCGCCGGACTCCAGCAAGCCGTTGATGGTATAAGCGATGGTATGAAGGTAAGGCGCCTGATCTTCTTTGAAGCCGCATTGATCGAACCAGCCATTCGGCTGTTGCAGCGATAAAATCCAATCGAGATTTTTCACGGCGGCGTCGCGATAAACCGGTTTTTGCGTCATCTGAAAAAGCTCCAGCAGCGGCCAAGCCACCTCGCTATGATAAGCGTGCGGGCGTTGGTGGTATTCAAATCGGCTCCACGTTCCGTTTTCATTTTGAACGGAGACCAGCCAATCGCCGGCGCGGCTTGCGGCATTTAAATAGGCGTCGTTGCCGGTTTCGCGAAAGGCGCGAAGCAGCCCGAACAAGGCTTGGCCGGTGTTAAAAACTCGCGGCTCGCGCGGGGCGCTGATATCGTGCGCCGGAAATGCGCCGCCGGCGAGTTGGACGCTCAGAAGCCAATCAGCCATGCGGATGGCGCGCTGGCGGTAGTTTTTGTCCTGAGTGAGATCAGCGTAGTCGAAGAAAGTGGGAATGATATAACCGGTGGTTTCAGGATAAGAAGCGGCCCAGCCTTTGGAGAGCCGGTATCGCGCGGAAACGCCGCCGTCGCTCGTCGCATCTTGCGCGCGGCAAAGCCAATCCATCGCCTGCTGCAGATGAATCGAATTCGATTGCACCGCGCCGGCGGGCGCGCGCAAATCAAAAAAATCTTGCAAGCCAATACGCAAATGCGCCGGGCGGTAAATGCGAAACTGCATGAAATCACGCAGGTTCCTGGCGGTTGTGGCAAAAGCTCCTCCGGGGCCGAGTGCAGTCATGACGACGTTTCCAAGATTTGATCGACTTGAGATCATTATACCGCACACCCATCACGCCGAAGCATAATATTTACTTTTGCATACGTGCATTGCTTCGCGATTGCGGACTGCGAGGAATAGGCTGACCACATCCACCGCCTTGATTGAAGGATGGCAAATCGTAAGGTCTGAGTTATGGGTGGACAAAATTGCCCGGCCGCTGAAATCGTTGATCTCGAATTTAAGCGGCCGGTCAATCCACAATCTGGCTGAAGACAAGCTTTTGCTTGACTTTGTGTCGCAAATCAGTTATATTTTGAATTGTTTAATTCATTCATTAACACAAGAAGATCACGCTTTGTCAATTGTGGAGCGTGATTTATTGTTTGTTTTGGAGGAAAGAACTGCATGCGACGTAATAATCTGTTGCGAACAATCCTGATCGGGCTTGCCATTGTTTGGTCGCTTTGGCAGCTTTACCCGACTTTTATCGTTGGCCGCCAAAAAAATGAAGCGGAAAATTATTTGGTTCACATCGAGCAGCAAACCGGTTTGCAGCGTGATGAAATCAATGAGGCGTTGAATGCCGGCCAACTCGAATCGCGCATCCGCCAGCGGCTGCACGACAAATCAGCCGATAGCCTGCAGGCGTTATTGAAGGAAGCCGCGAGCTTGATTGCGCTGCACGACAAAATCAGCAAGAACGACCCGAAGACCATCAAACGCGGTTTGGATTTGCAGGGCGGCACCTACCTGGTGTACGAAGTCAATTTGCCGAAACTGATGCGCGACGTGGCGAAAAACAAGGACGCGCGCTTCGAGGAGTTCATGAAAAAGCTCGACGAAGTCGCCGCCACGCCGAATGCCGATTATTTCGCGGCTCTGCAGACGAGCTTTGCCGAAGCCGACATTCGTCTCAACCGTTATTTCGGCTCGCGCGCGCAAACCGATGCGCAAATCCTCGACGAACTGAAAAGAGAGGCGGATGATGCGATTGACCGCAACCTGGAAATTCTGCGCAATCGCATCGACCAATTCGGCGTGTCCGAGCCTTCAATCACCAAGCAGGGCAGCCGCCGCGTGGTGGTGGAGCTGGCCGGCATTACCGATAAAAATCGCGCCAAAAATATCATCGGCAAAACCGCCTTGCTGGAATTCAATCTCGTCAAAGACCCGCAAATTTTTCAGGACATCATCACCAAGATCGACAATCTGCTCAAGCGCGATCTGGCGGCGAAGCCGGACATTGGCGCCACTGTTGACACAACCGAAACCGACAGCACCGGCGCCAGCGGCAAAGTCAGCCAGGACAAATCCGTGAACGTTTCCGATTTGTTTGCCGGCTCCTCGATTGTGCCAAGCGACAGCGCTGCAGCCTCGTCCGACTCCGTTCAGGTGGACAAAGATATCTTTTCCGGCAATCCTTTTATTTCGCTGCTTCGCGACGTTGGCCGCAGCGAAGTCGCCGTGCCCGCCCAAAATGTCCGCGCGGTCGAACGCATTTTGAACAACCCAGAGGTGCAAAAGCTCATTCCACCGGACGCCGAATTTGCCTGGTCGAACAAACCGGAAAAAGTCGCCGATGAGCAATACCATTATCTCTATTTGGTGAAAAAAGAGGCGGAATTGAACGGCGCGCTTTTGACGGATGCGCAGCAACAAATAGCCAGCGGCGCCGGCATGACCCGCCAGGGCGAGTGGACGGTGAGCATGCAGATGAACGACGAGGGCACCAAAATTTTCTCGCGCGTCACCGGCGCCAACGTCAACAAGCGCCTCGCCATCATGCTGGACAATAAAGTCGTCATGGCGCCGAATATTAAAGAAAAAATTCCTAGCGGCTCGGCTTCGATTGAAGGGAGCATGAATGCCGAAGAAGCCAAAGATTTGGCGATCGTTTTGCGCGCCGGCTCTTTGCAAGCGCCGATGCAAGCGATTGAAGAGCGCACGGTCGGCCCTTCGCTGGGGCAGGACTCGATCTCCAAAGGCACGTGGTCGGCTGTCATCAGCTTGATCTTGGTGATGCTGTTTATGGCGATTTATTACAAGCTTTCCGGCCTTCTGGCCAATACCGCTCTCGCGCTGAATCTGGTGATGCTGCTGGCGTGCATGGCCTTTCTCAAAGCCACGCTGACGCTCCCCGGCATCGCCGGCATCATCTTGACCATCGGCATGGCGGTCGATGCCAACGTGCTGATTCTGGAACGTATTCGTGAAGAGCTGCGCGCCGGCAAAACCGTCCGCGCTTCCATCGACGCCGGTTATGACCGCGCCTTTTGGACCATTTTTGACGCCAATATTACGACGCTGCTCACGGCGCTGGTGCTTTATCAATTCGGCACCGGACCGATCAAAGGCTTTGCCGTCACCCTGATGTTCGGCATCGCGGTGAGCATGTTTACGGCAATCGTGGTGACGCGAGTGGTTTACGATTATGTAACCCGTCGTTACAATCTCAAAGCCTTGAGCATTTGACGACACAAAATTTTTGAATGGAGACGTTAAATTCCCATGATGCAATTTTTTGGTGAAACCCGTATTGATTTTATCAGTCAACGCTGGAAAGCCATCGCGGTTTCGGCGGTCATCATTTTAGCCGGTCTGGTCTCGATGATCATTAAAGGCGGCCCGAAGTATGGCGTCGATTTTCTCGGCGGCACGGTGATTCAAGTGCATTTTCCGCAGGCGCCCAACATCGGCGATGTTCGCCAAGCCCTTGCCGGCGCCGGCTATGGCGACATCGAGATTAAAACGTTCGGCGCCGCCAACGAAATTCTCCTGCGCGCCGAAAAACAGGAAGAAGGCACGGCGATTTCCGATGCGGTGATGAATGCCTTGCGCCAGGCGTTTCCGCAAAATATCCCGGAAGAACGTTTGGTCGAAAGCGTCGGCCCCAAAATCGGCAAGGAATTGCGCACCGCCGCCATCTGGGCGACGCTGATTTCGCTGGCGCTGATTCTCGTTTACGTGAGCTTCCGTTTTGAATTCATTTTCGCGGTCGGCGCGGTGATCGCTTTGTTTCACGACGTGCTGATCACCTTGAGCTTCTTTTCCTTGCTGGATATGGAAGTCAACTTGACCGTCGTCGCCGCTTTTCTCACCATCGTCGGTTTCTCGCTGAATGACACGATCGTGGTGATGGATCGCATCCGCGAAAATCGCCGCATCCATCGCGACGCGACGATTGAAAAGCTCATCAATTTGAGCGTCAATCAAACGCTGGGGCGCACGATCATTACGTCGTTGACCGTTTTTACCGTCGTGCTCATTTTGCTGTTCTTCGGCGGCGACGTGATTTACAATTTCGCCTTCGCCATGACGGTCGGCGTCATTGCGGGCGTCTATTCAACGGTTTACATAGCGGCGCCGGTCGTTGTCGAGTGGCACAAAAAAACCGAAATCCAAAAGATTCGCCGCGGCGTCAAAGTCGCATGAAAATGCCTGGCTGGTCTTTTCAATGCGCGTCCATGAATCTCAACTTCACGAGGGAGATGCAAAATGACCATCACGGAAAAAGAGCTAGGCGATGTGGTAGTTTTGGAGCTGGCCGGAAAAATCATGGGCGGGCCTGATGCCAGCCTGCTGAACGATAAATTGCACGAGATGCTCGACAAAGGCAAGATGAAAATCATCGCCGATCTCGCCAATGTCAACTGGATGAACAGCTCCGGCTTGGGCATTCTCATCAGCGGCCTCACCACGATGCGCAACAACGGCGGCGATCTGAAGCTTTCCGGCGCCACCGAACGCATTCGAAGCTTGCTTCTGATGACCAAACTCTTGACGGTTTTTGATGCGCACGGTTCCGTGGAAGAGGCTGTTGCCAGTTTCCAAAAATAGCGCAACAGTTTACATGATTTTTTTGACAACGGTTAACTCCGGCATCCTGGTTTTTCCGCAAGCGCAACGAAAAAAACCGGAGGTGGCGGAGTTTTTTATTTTCTACATCCGGAAACGACAAAAGCTTTTTGGGTATCCGGATTTCCCGAATTGCCCGGACTAAAAACTCAAAAAATTTATCCGGGCGATTCGGCAAATCCGGATACCATAAATCTTTTATTAAACGATCATCATGTCCGTTCAAGTTATTGTCGGCGCGCAGTGGGGCGACGAAGGGAAGGGAAAAATCGTCGATTTACTCAGCGAAAAGGCCGATATTGTGGCGCGCTATCAGGGCGGCGCCAATGCCGGGCACACCGTCGTCATCGGCGGTGAAAAATTTGTGCTGCATTTGATCCCCTCCGGCATTTTGCAGCCCAACACTATTTGCGTGATCGGCAACGGCGTGGTGATCGATCCGGCGGCGCTTTTGCGCGAGATCGACCTGCTCGTGAAAAAGGGCATACAAGTGCGCGGCCGGCTGCTGATCAGCCACCGCGCCCATCTCGTCATGCCTTATCACAAACTGCTCGACCAAAGCAAGGAAGAAACCGAGTCGCAAAAAAAGATCGGCACCACCGGACGCGGCATCGGGCCGGCTTACGTCGACAAGGCGCATCGCATGGGAATCCGTCTCGTCGATTTGCTCGAGGCGGAAACGTTAAAAGAAAAAATCATCCAAAATCTTTCTGAGAAAAATGCCATTCTCAGCGCCGTTTATGGAAAAGCGCCGCTCGATGCCGAAGCGATTTTGCAGGAGTATCGCCGCTTCGACGAGCAAATCGATCCGTATGTCACCGACGTTTCGCGTTATTTGCATCAAGCCATCAACGACGGCAAAAACATTCTTTGCGAAGGCGCGCAGGGCGCGCTGCTCGATGTGGATTTCGGCACGTATCCGTTCGTCACCTCCTCGAATCCGACCAGCGGCGGCGCCTGCACCGGGTTGGGCATCGGCCCGACCAAAATCAATCAAGTTCTGGGCGTGATTAAAGCGTACACGACGCGCGTCGGCATGGGCCCGTTTCCAACGGAAATTCATGACGGCCTTGGCGAGCAGCTTCGCGAGTTGGGACATGAATACGGCGCCACCACCGGCCGGCCGCGCCGCTGCGGCTGGTTCGACGCCGTCGTCGCCAATTACGCCGCGCAAATCAACGGCGTCGAGGCGTGGGCGCTCACGAAACTGGATGTCCTCGATACGTTCCCCGAAATCAAGCTCTGCGTCGCCTATCGTTATCGCAGCAAAGAACTCAAAACCTTTCCGGCGGAGATTCACATTTTGGAAAATTGCGAGCCGGTGTACGAAACGTTTCCCGGCTGGCAATGCTCGACCGCCAACGCCCGCCGGCTCGACGATCTGCCGCGGCAGGCGCGGGAATATCTGAGGGCCATCGAACAAGTTACGGCCACTCCGATTCGAATTGTTTCCGTCGGTTCGGATCGGGAGCAAACGATTATTTGTTGAATTACTTTTGACGATTTGGGCAGCGCCGCCGCCTTTTTCAGAAAGCAAAAAGAAGCTCATTGATAAAAACAGGGAGAACCGAACATGATTACCACGACCACTCCAAGCGTTGAAGGCAAACGCATCGTGCAATACTTCGGCATCGTCACCGGCGAGGCGATTATGGGCGCGAATATTTTTCGCGATCTTTTTGCCGGCATTCGCGACATCGGCGGCGGCCGCTCCGGCGCTTACGAAAAAGAGCTGGGCCAAGCGCGGCAAATCGCCATGGAAGAAATGGAAGCCATGGCCTCGCAGCTCGGCGCCAATGCCGTCGTCGGCGTCGATCTGGATTACGAAGTGCTCGGCGCTAACAGCGGCATGCTGATGGTAACGGCCTGCGGCACGGCGGTGAAAATCGAGTAACGCCGAGCGCGTCCGTAAAACGGCCTCTACCGCAACAATTTAAAAGCACGCATGAGAACGAAAAAATCGTGATGAGGAAAACATGATGACCCGCGATCAAGCTTATACTTTGATGTGCGAATGGACGCAGAGCGAGAGCCTGCGCAAACACATGCTGGCGGTCGAGGCCGCGATGCGTTTTTACGCCCGCAAATTCGGTGAGGATGAAGAGAAGTGGGCCGTTGTCGGCCTTTTGCACGACATGGACTACGAGAAGCATCCGAGCAAGGAAGAGCATCCGTATCAAACGGTGAAACTTTTGCGCGAAATGGGTGAGCCGGAAGAAATCGCGCGCGCGATTCTGGCGCACGCCGATTACACCGGCGTCAAAGCCGAGACGCCGATGGAAAAAACCATTCTGGCGGTTGACGAATTGTGCGGCTTTATTACCGCCGTCGCCCTGGTGCGGCCAAACAAAAGCGTGCTGGAGGTTGAAGTCAGCTCGGTCAAGAAAAAAATGAAAGACAAAGCCTTCGCGCGCCAGGTAAGCCGCGACGACATCACGGCCGGCGCGGAATTATTGGGTCTCCCTCTGGATGAACATATCGCCACCGTGCTCGAAGCCATGAAAGCGGCGGCCAAAGCGTTGGGGTTGGCCGGAAACGCAGCCTGAGATTACCATTTTAAAAAAATCGAAAAAACTATTGACTCCTAAAATTTTTTTGCTATATTAGTTGTATAATACAACTATTGTCTAATACAATCGTAGACTCTACCAATTATGAGCGAAAAAACCCTTCACCAGCAGGCGGAGAAATTGAACCGCCTGACCAAAGATTTGCTGCGCAAGTTTCAAATGCGCGACCGCAACGAGATCACGTGTTGCGGCGTCTCGGTCTCCCAGTGTTACACGCTGGACGCGCTCGGCGAGCACGTCGAGATGAGCATGGTGCAGCTCGCGCGCAAAATGTTCCTCGACAAAAGCACGATGACGCGGGTGGTCGACGGCCTGATCGAGCGCGAATTGGTTGTGCGCCGGTTTGACGACAACGACCGCCGTCTCGTTTATGTCACCCTCACCGCTGCCGGACGCAAGCTGCTCGACGGCATTCGCGCGCAACAGCTCAACAGCCTGCGCCAGATTTTGGAACGCATTCCGGCCGGCGAGCGGCAAAGCCTCTTAGGCGGGCTGGAAATTTTTTCCGAGGCGGTTCAGGATTGGTTAACCACCTGCTGCATAAGCGACAACAAGGAAAATCCGGCAACAAAGGCATTGCGTCAATTGGCCAATAAACCGCAGCTTGTCAAGCTGCAAAAAATCCTTCGCTAAAATTTTAAGGAGATCTTCCGATGAACGAGCAACTCACCACAAGCAAAACTTTGCGCGTCGCCGCCAGCGGCGGCTGTTGCGGCGGACCAAGCGTTTCCGCCGAACCCGCGGCAACCGAAGAGAAAAAAATCAAATCACAGGTGCAAGCTTACTACAGCGAGCGCGTGCAAACTCCGTCGTCGGGAGGATGCTGCACCAAAGGTGCGGATCGCGCCGTCAACATTCCCGATTTGGCGGGTTATCACCGAGAGACGCTGGCGACTATCCCAACCGCAGCCGCCGAAAAAAGTTTTGGCTGCGGCGATCCGCTGGCGTTTACCGAAGTACAGCCCGGCCAAACCGTGCTCGACATCGGCTCCGGCGCTGGAATCGATTGCTTCATCGCGGCGCAGAAAGTCGGCCCGACCGGCAAGGTGATCGGCCTCGACATGACGCCGGCGATGCTCGAAACTGCGCGCCGCAATGCCCGCGAAGGCGGCTACACGAATGTCGAATTTCGGCAGGGCGAAGCCGAGAGCATGCCGGTTGAAAACAGCAGCGTCGATTGGGTGATCTCGAATTGCGTCATCAATCTTTCTCCGGCCAAGGAAAAAATTTTTGCGGAAATCAACCGCGTGCTCAAGCCCGGCGGTCGCATTTCCATCAGCGATATTGTCGCTAATGCGCTACCCGATTTTGTGCGCCAGGATAAACTGGCTTATTGCGGCTGCATCGGCGGCGCGATTCCGGAAGCCGACTATCTTTCGCTGCTTACGCAAGCCGGCCTCGTCGACGTGCACGTCGAGGCGCGATTGGATTACACGCCGGAGCAGATTCGCGGAATGATTCTGGCCGATACGCAATTGCAGCATAGGTACGGCGCGATTGTCGAGGCAAATCCGCAGATTCTCGAACAGATCAAGATTGCCAGCATCAAAATTGCCGGCCGAAAACCCGCTGTCGATGAGCAGGTGAAGACGCGCGTCGAACCGGCAAACGCCAAAGATTTTTCCGCCATCGAGCAATTGCTGCAAGAAAGCAATTTGCCCATCGACGGCCTTCACGAAATTTCTGACTCCACTTTAGTGGCGCGGCAGAACGGCAGTCTGGTCGGCGTGATTGGCCTTGAACGTTACGGCGACGCGGGTTTGGCGCGATCCTTTGCCGTTGCCGAAAATTGGCGCGGTCGCGGCGTCGGAAAAGAGCTGGGAGAGGCGCTTTTGCAACGCGCCGCCCAAAGCGGCATTCAAAAAGTTTATTTGCTCACCAACACCATTCGCGAGTTGGCCGCCAAGCACGGCTTTCGTGAAATTCTGCGCCAAGAAGTTCCGGCTGCCGTGCGTGAGTCGGTTGAGTTTCGCCTGAATTGCTGTGAAAGCGCCGTGGCCATGGAACGCCGTTTGGTTTAAGTTGTTTATGGCTTGCTTTTTAATGCTGGTTTGTGTATTATGTATTTGTAATTTTTGAGTGAGAAATTTTATTGATGACACAAAATGAAATGTCATGAATGCGGCCGGCACATCACGCCGCGCTCGAAATTCTGTCCTTATTGCGGCAAGCCGGTTTCGCCGCGTCGAAGCCAGAAAACCAATGCTCGAACGGCAAAACCGAATTGGCCGCTTTATGTGACGCTGGTTATTGCGGGCGTTGCCATCGGTGTGCTGGCCTTCCACTGGCTTCAAAAACCGGATTCCACAGCGGCTGCTCAATTTGACCCCACGCTGCGCGGCGAGCAATTGGCGCAACTTTATCCGGCGGTGTACGAAGTCGCGTCGCAATTCATTTGTCCCTGCGGATCGTGCACCGATGGTCTTGAAGTCTGCGACTGCGAGATGGCGCGCGGCGCATCGGAAGTGCGTTTATTCATTTATCAACTCTTGCAGGTTCATCATCCGCCGCACGTCATCGAGATGGTGGCGGAGAAATACGGCTATCGTAAAAATGGCGCATCGGCGCCAACCAACTTTGAGAAAGCACCGCCGCCGTCTTGGCAAACCTCACCAAACCAGTAACCAGTTATGTATCCAGAGATTTTAAAAATCGGCCCCTTCACGCTGCACAGTTTCGGTTTGATGGCGATGTTGGGTTTTTTAATTCCGACGCTGATCATGCGCCGCGAATTCAGCCGCAAAGGCATGGATCCGGAATTGGCCAACAACATCGCGGTCGCGGCCATCATCGGCGGTTTCATCGGCGCGCGGCTCTATTATATTATCGAGCATTGGCAGGACTTTTTGCTGCATCCGAAAGATTATATCCTCAGCGGCGCGGGCTTGGTTTGGTACGGCGGATTTTTCGGCGGCGCGTTAGCCGTGATGTGGATGCTCTGGCGTTACAAAGCGCCCTTTTGGAAAACCGTGGACGTCGTCGGTCCGCAGCTTTTGCTCGGCCAGGCCTTCGGCCGCATGGGCTGCTTGCTCGCGGCCGATGGCGACTATGGCCCCCCTTCCGATCTGCCGTGGGCCATGGCGTTTCCCAAAGGCGTTGTGCCGGTCGACGTCCCGGTACATCCGACGCCACTATACGAAATAATTTTTCTGCTCACATTTTTCACGATTCTTTGGAACATTCGCCGCCGGCCGTTTCCCGATGGAACGTTTTTCGGCTTGTATTTCATCGCCGCCGGCATCGGGCGCTTTGTCACGGAATTTTGGCGGACCACGCCAAAGATTGCGCTTGATTGGATGAGCCTGGCGCAAATCATCAGCATCGGGATGATCATCACTGGCTTGCTCATTATTCACTCGCGCCGGCGGCATCAAGATGAAAGTCTTTCCGCTTCACAGCGGCTCAAGCCGATGGCAAAGAATTAAAAATCGAGGTTTTTTTATGAAAAAAATAATCAGCTTGATTTTTTTCTTATTGCTGGCCAATCTGATTGTGGCTCAAACTGAGATCACACCGGAACAGCGCGCGCTGCAAACCGAAATTCAAAACGGCTTGGCCTGTTATTGCGGCTGCGGCATGACCATTCAAGGCTGTCTCGGCGGCATGACGTGCAGCGAATCAAGAGCAGTCAGCAAACAGGTGGCGATGCTCCTGCAAAACGGCAAAGGCAAGTCGGAAGTTCTGCAAGCGATGGTGGCGCAATACGGCGAAAAAATTCTGGCCGCGCCGACCAAAGAAGGCTTCAATTTGGCCGCGTGGATTTTGCCCTTTGTCGCGCTGGCCGTTGGCGGGTTGATCGTTGCCAAGATTATTTCGCATTGGAAACAACAAACGCCACAACAAACGATGGCTACAGCGCCGGTTGCAAATAAGGATGAAAAAACGGCTTCCGATCCTTATCAAGAACGTCTTGAACGCGAGCTGCGAGAATATGACGCGAAATAAATTGCTCGAAATCATTGCGAAAGGAATGAAAGTTTTATGACTGAAATCATCGGACTTTTCCTTGCTGTGCTCACCGCTATTTTTGTCGGCTATCCGCTGTTTCAAAAGCGGCAGCAGAAGATCAGTTTTGCGTTGAATCATCGCGCGCACGAGCTTGAGGCGCGCAAGGCCGAAATTTACGCGGCGATCCGCGACATTGACTTTGATTACCGCATGGGCAAACTCTCACAAGAGGATTACGACGCGCTGCGCGATCAATATAAAGCTGAAGCCATCAGCACCCTGAAGCAGATCGATCAGATGGCCGTCGGCAAGCCGTCTCGCCGCGCGAAAAACACTGAGCCGGACAAAACCGCCGGACGTTTTTGCCATCACTGCGGTCTGCCGGTGACGACTTCCGATCGATTTTGCAGCGCGTGCGGAGGAAAGCTGGAGTGAGCGCCTCGCCAACACCGGCTATCGAAGTCAAAAATCTCGTCAAAGCCTTCGGCACGTTTTACGCCCTGCGCGACATCTCGCTGCAAATTGCACCCGGCGAAAGCGTGGCGATCTTCGGCCCGAACGGCGCCGGCAAAACCACTTTCTTGCGCATTCTCTCCGCAATTTCCCGACCCACAAGCGGCGAGATTTTCATTCATGCCCAACGATTGCACGAAGCGACGGCCTTGATTCATCGCCAGCTTGGCGTCATCGGCCACCAATCCTTTCTCTACGACGATCTCACCGCCGAAGAGAATCTGCTGTTTTATGCGCGTCTTTATGATGTCCTTAGCCCCTCCCCTCGCATTCAAGAAGTTCTTGCCGAAGTCGGCTTGCGCGAGCGCGCCAAAGATCGCGTGCGCGCTTTTTCCCGCGGCATGCAGCAGCGTTTGGCGATTGCGCGCGCGATGCTGCACAATCCCAGCCTGCTTTTTCTCGACGAACCTTACACCGGTTTGGATCAACACGCGGCTTCGATGCTCACCTCGTGGCTGAGCCGGTTACGCTCGGAACGCCGCACGATACTTCTCGTCACGCACGATCTGGATCAAGGCCTGGCGCTGGCCGACCGCGTCGTGATTTTTTTGCGCGGCAAAATCGCCTGGGAAAAAACGGCGCGCGAGCTTGATCAACAGACGCTGCGGCAGCTTTATTTTGATTCGGTCGCCGGCGCCGAAAGACGATTCGGAGCGACGGCATGAGCGAGCTTCGCAAACTTCTCGCGCTGATCAGGAAAGATTTGCTCGCCGAGTTTCGCACGAAGGAAATGATTTCGTCGATGCTGATGTTCGCGCTTATCGTCGTCGTCATCTTCAATTTCACGTTCGATCCGGGCAGCCGCGCCACGGCCGAGGCCGGCCCCGGCATTCTGTGGGTGGCTTTTACTTTTGCGGGCGTGTTGGGCCTGCATCGCGCCATGGTCCACGAAGTTGAGCGCGGCTGCCTGCACGGCCTCATGCTTGCGCCGGTGGAGCGCGGCATCATCTTTCTCGGCAAAGCCGTTGGCAACGCCATTTTCATTTTCTTGATCGAATTGCCGACGTTTTTGCTCTTTTCGATTTTTTTTAATCTTGATTTCTGGAAGGGCATCGACAAACTCGCGGTGATCTTTTTTCTCGGCACCATCGGTTTTGCGGCGGTGGGAACGCTGTTGAGCGCCATCTCGGTCAACACCCGCACGCGAGAAATCATGCTGCCGATTTTGCTTTTTCCCATCGAAGTGCCGGTTATTATTTCCGCCGTCAACGCCACCGCCGGCGCCCTAGCCGGCAAAAATTGGAGTGAGATCAGCGGCTGGCTGAAATTGCTCGCGGGGTTCGATCTGATTTTTTTAATGGTGTGTTTTGTGACGTTTGAGTATGTGTTGGAGGAGTAATCTTTTATTGTAGCATTCTCAGTCGTTCTAAACGTAAAGATGATGAAGGGGCCGTGCTCCTTTTACATTGGAGTCCTAGTGTTAAGTCGTTACGACGAACACAACAAAACAGTTGATTTTCATACTTTCTGCGATTATATTTTAAAAATCGTTCGCGAGGCAAATATGAAAATCTATGAACTTGTTATCGAGATGAAATTGCTCGAACGTCGTCTTACGCTCTACGAAGAGAAGTACGGCATTCTGAGTGAAGATTTCTATGAGGCGCTAATGGCGGGAAAATTGGAACGCTACGATGCTTATGATGAAACTCGTGCTGATTTTAGCCGATGGAAAGGGCTTTATGAAACATGGAGACGACGAAAAGAAACCTACGCGAAGACGATCCGGCAGCTTGACTTAGTTGAAACTTTACGGATTCAACCGGCTTATTGAAAATGTTGGGCAACCCGCTGAAAAATCGCTTGAATCAAAATTAAAGATTTTACAATATAACTCTGAAATTATCATGCCCCTCGACCTCACCCTCGAACGCTGGACCAAAATTCTTGTCTACGCTACCTCGTTGATGATGCTCATCAATCTCTACAACATTTTCATTTTCGTCCCGAACGAAGCCAGCATGGGCATCATCCAGCGCATTTTTTATTTTCACGTGCCTTCGGCTTTTATTGCTTTTCTGGCTTTTGGGGTGACATTCGTTTACAGCATTCTTTTTCTTGCCAAACGGAAAATGTGGCACGATCGCGTCGCGTATTGCTCGGCGGAAATCGGGGTGGTCTTTACCACCATCGTCCTCATTACCGGCCCGATCTGGGCGCGGCCGGTTTGGAACACGTGGTGGACGTGGGATGCGAGACTGACCTCGACATTGGTGCTGTGGTTTATTTACGTCGGCTACATGATGCTGCGCGCCTACACCGGCGAAGAGCAGCGCGGCGCTCGCTTCGCCGCCGTTTTCGCCATCGTCGGCTTCGTCGACGTGCCGATCGTTTATCTTGCCAATCGCCTATGGCGCACGCTGCACCCGCAGCCGGTGATGATGGGCGGCGCCGATTCCGGCTTGCATCCGACCATGCTCAAGGTGTTTCTCTTCAGTCTCGCGACTTTTCTCGGTCTTTATCTGTTCCTGCTGTTCTATCGTCTGCGCCTTGAGCGCGCGTCTCTCGAGTTGGATGAAATTAAAAGAGAGTTGGCTTACTCGCAACTATAGGAATCAATATGAAATTTCTGGCGGCCATTTTATTATGGCTCACACCCTTTTTTCTGCAAACCGGCGCGGTTGCATCTCCCACCAAAAATCTCAATTTTCTTTTTGCCGCTTATGCGGCGGTATGGCTGTTGATCATCGGCTACTTGTTCAGCTTGTCCCGCCGGCAAAAAAAACTGGCGCAGGAAATCGAGACTCTCAAAGCAGATGTGGCAAAAAAATAATGCAAATAATTCATGTATAGAAAATAAAATAGCCAACTGCTTTGTACCGAATCATCCGCCGTTGGCTATTGTTCAAGTTCGAAGCTTTAAAGCCCACCGATTGTCTTGCGTAATAGAGCAATCGTTCAAAGAAAAGCACTTATGAAACCTGAATGGCGCTGTTTCCACAATTAAGCTTTTTTACGTATAGCTACAATGAATACCCAAGCATAACAGAAAAGGCCCGATTTTTTATATTTCCTCCCTCAAAATTCGATTTTAACCCCAAGTTGTATCGAATTTCAAAATTTAAAGGCGATTCGCTGAGCCGACCACCAGCGCCCAGAATCATTCCGAAGTCAATCGTCTCGACGCCTTGTACATCTCGCGATTCTCCATCGACTTGGGCTCTCGAACCGAGTTTCACTGCCACTGCAGGACCAATCAGTAGGTGTGGCGTAAAATTAGCTTGCTGTGGTATAGATAGTCTTGCCAAAATCGGAATTTCTAGATAGACTAACGTCAAAGATACGTCAATGGATTCACGAAAAGATTGAAATTGTTGCTTGTATCCTTTCATGCTAAACAAAACTTCCGGTTGAATGGCAACAACCGAAGGATAGATCTGATATAAATTGTGTAGAAAATAACCTCCTGCAATAAATCCGATTTTGGAATTGGTATCTGCCAGATTCTTTCCGCTGATATGTGCAAAATTCAGTCCGAACTTTAGACCTATCTTAGAATTTGGTCTTTGGCTATTTTCGCCTTTACCTGGTGTCGAAAGATTGGCAAACTCTTCCTGCCAAATTTTATATTCTTTTTCGGCATCTGTTTTATGAATGAAAGTGTAAGCTGCCAAAGCTCCGAAGCCGCTAAATGTAGCCCAACTAAGCGCTCTGCTGGCCCCTTCAATAGGGTGATCCGCAATCACAGCATCATAAAAAAAAGCTGCCGCAAATGAAGACATGAATATACCCACTCCTATTCTTCCATTTTTAAATGCTTTTGCAGCGCTAGGAAGATCATATACATCCTTTAATCGCGTATACGGGACTTCTACACTATCAACGCTTGTTTCCATGACAAAGCGTCTATCCTCAACGGACCGAATCGTTCCAAACATGGAACGATTCGGGGATTTTACCCTAACCCAACAGACTTTTGAGAAACTTCTTAATTTAACCAAAGATTGGTCATGATCAAAAGAAAAACTGTTATCTTTTTTAATAAGATTAGACCGTTTAATATGTAATTCTGGTTTCGGCGATGGAATAAGGAGCATGATAATTCCACCCGATCCGATAATAATTAAATGGGTTAATAGCTCGGGACCGGTCGTTAAACCGGGGAGCTCTCGATAATGCCATTGTCCGAATGAATTATTGGGTTGCAAGAAAAGCAGCAAACAAATAATTGTAACCGTGCCTTTAGTAAGATTCTTGGTAATCATTCTCGCCTCCTCAAAGTTTCATTGAAACCACTTACGATAATTCAGTAAACTGGCCTTTATATTCCAGGCAATGAAAATATATTTGCCGGAAAAATCCTGCTTTTGTGGATTTTTCGATCTAATTCCGAGGTGAGTATAACAAGCATCTTTAATTATTTTGCGATGGCCTGTGGATGAGCCAATCCCAAAAGCAATCGAGTTGTCATACATCTCGAGTGTGCCACTAAAACGAAGGTCATTTCTATTTTCATCGGGCCCATTGACATTGACCGTTTGAATGGCTAATCCGAAACCGGAGGCCCAATTTGAATTCTCGATTGGAAAGCGCAATTTTCCTTCCAGGCCGGTACTTAGTCGTTCACCATTTAGCTCTGGCATGAAAGAACCAGTGATACCCAATCGCACATTTTCGACAGGGAACTCGCTTTGAACGCCGGCTATGAAAAACGAGCCGTCTTGTCCGAATTGTATCTTTTCATCATCAAATATTGAAGCGCCGCCCGATTTACTCAGCCAGTAAGTGGAAAATAATTCGCCACGAATACCAGTGAGAAGATTAAAATTGAGCAGGATTGTGGGGCGGTTCCAAAGCCCATCGAGAAGAAGATAATATGCTCCAATGGCAGCGTTATTAAATCCTCCTCCGATGCCAAGAGCCTTTAAACTATATTCTTCACATTCTACGCGTCTACCGAAAACCACATCAAATTGAGTAGAATTAATCACGGCAGATCGTAACTCAAAAGGAATTGTCAGGTCAAAACGCAATCTGTTGTTGATGATAACGGCGTTACTCAAGGTGAAGGCTATCGCAAATTGACCGCCTAAACCAAATAATGCCGCCGTGGTGGGATAATAAAGATTTCCCACATCCTGCTGAATACCAACGGAAAGATTGGTTTCCCATAAATTTTTCCCTAATGCATTTATCGTAATTGGGAACTTTTTTTTCAATTCTAAACTCATATTTGGCAATGTGTTATTAAAATCCCTAACACTGCTTATTTGTTTTTCTTTTTGAATATCTGGATTTAATTCTGCAATAGTTTTTGTTATTTCATTTGCCTTTTCACTAAGGCCTTTTGCTTCATAGATTCTAACTCTTATCGTTAGAGCGCGAACTGATTCGGGGTTCTTTTGTAAAACATAATCGCAATCTTCTTCTGCTTTATCCAAGATTCCCATTTTAAAATATGTAAAAGCTCGGGCAACTCGAATACTCTCTAGTTCAGGTGAATATCGAAGAGCATTAGTAAAATAATCCAACGCTTCTTTAAAATTACCATTTGAGAATGAAACATAACCTAAGACTGACCAAGCAAGGACAGATGATGAATCCATTTCTAAAGCTTTATTACAATCATCCATTGCCATCTTATAATTTTTTAACCCTAACCATGCAATTGCTCTATTAGATAATATTTCTGATGATCGGGAATGGAATTTTGATACCTCCATATATTTTTCAATCGCAACTTTAAATGAATCAGAGGATAGAAAATAATCGGCCTGAGCTAAGAGCTTATTTACGCGTGCTTCTAGTGGGTTCTTAAAGATTTGTACACTCCCTGAATCAATTTGCAATACCCAACTCAGACTCTCTGGCGAAGGACGAGATAGCAAAACAGCCTTTTCAAAAGCTGAAGGGTCGCCATCTATAATACGGCTGGCAAGTGATTTCAAATAAATACCTCCTTGTGAAGTATGAGCATAACCGAATCCGGCTTCTCCAGCCTTGATTAAATCCACTTTAACAGGGGTTTCAACAGGTGTTAGTGGATATTCAGAAAGCCAAAAATGCAAATTAGGTTGAACTTGTAGCTTACGAATTGACGTGCAAATAGCATAAAGTTTAACTAAAGAACGTAATTCTTCTAGTACAGGATAAACTTGGGCAATCTCATCATAATAAATAGAAAAATCGTGAACAAATTCTTCAACCCATTGTTTCCTTTCCTTTAGACTGAACGGCAAAATCCGCGGATTTTGCCAAACCCCTTTACCCAAAATAAATTGGGACATGACATGAATATTGCAATTATAGAGAAGCAAAGCGTTTGTTGATTTCAAAACGTACACTTGACCAGGATAAAACCAAACTCTTGAACTGGATGGATATTTGATCTGTTTACCTCCATGGGCTTTCATCCATTGTTTTTCTTTTTCCCAAGGAGTAATTACATGGCGCGATCCGGTTGGTTCTAATCCAAAAGACATTTTCTTTAATAAGTAATCAGCCTCGTAGCAAACCTTTCCAAATCTTGTATTAGAAACCCCACCAAAATAGTTCACTACTTGGCTATTCGCTTTTCCCATGGGATCAGGATCAATTGATACACCAGGCGATTCCTTATCTTCATACTTATGAAGAGTTCGTATTGTCACGACGAAGTCATCTAAATAAAGTAGCGGGAATTGCGCATTCTGTTTACCAATCAGTATAAGATCATTGGTCTCTTGATCTACGACAACTCCAACTGGCTGGGTGATATAACCGATTCTTTGAAGTTCGTTGGGGGTATTCAAATCATTTTGTTTCAAGATTTTTTCTGCAGCATTCATTGAAAAGCAGATATAGTTTTCCCTTACTTGTGCGTATGAACGGACAAAGACGAACAGGAGTATTATTGCCATATATATGAGACAATAATATTTAGCGGATCTTGCCATATTCATGGCGATTACTTTTAAAAACATCAATCACTTTCTCCGTCTCGGGTATCCAATCGTAAATTCGGTTGCGAAGTTAAGCTTTGATTCCGTATCACCAATTACAATATTTTTGTTTTCCTCCAAATCAAAATATACACCCTTTCTTAAATCCATTTGAAAGTGAATCTTGCTAAGCGTAGCTTGTAATTTAAATTGCATCTCTCTAAGCTTAAATTGCATTTCATATTGTTGCTTAGGCATATTGAATTCCAAGGATGCCCCTCTAAGTAGTTTAGCTGATTTATCAAGATTTGCAATTTTGCCAAGAACACTCGTTGTATCTGAAGGATTAGTCAATGCTTTTGCGTTAATTGCTATGTAAGGATTTCCATTTAAGCAAGAGTCAGCCTTTATAATATCAGTTTTTGCTGTATCAATTTTTCCAATAATTGCATGATAGCAAGCGCGCCCGTTGTAGGCTAAGGCATGAGTAGGATCCAATTTAATAGCATTTGTAAAATGCTTCATAGCAGCCTCGAAAATACTCCTTTGGAGATAATTTACCCCAATGTTAGCATAAACGTCAGCAAAATTGGGGCAAGTTTTTTTTACATGTTCGAAATTGACAAAGGCAGAATCTAGATTACCTTGAATATCATAAATGGCGCCTCGAGCATTGAATGCTAAACAAAACTTTTCATCTCGTTTAACTGCTTGCGTTAATTCCTTTAAAGCCTGGTCAAATTTCTCATTTCTCGCCAATGCATCGCCGTAGAGATAACGTGCAACCGGAGAATTGGCGTTCTTCGTGCTTAAACGTGAAGTCCATTTTTCCCATTCGCTTAAAGATACGGAATCGGAAATGGCAGTAAAAATAGCTGCTGCTGCGTTATTTTGACCCAAGCCATAAAAAGCATGCCCCGATAAAAGCATGACACGCGGATCACGAGCTACGTTGGTATCATTGGGAATAGCTTTAATTACGGCTTCTTCCCAACTCTGGCTCGCAAGAGCTTTTTGAAGGGTCCCAGATTGCAGGAAAATATCTGCTGAGTTTGATAGACGGGAATTATTAGAAGCGTAGGTTACCAAAGCAAATATCATCAGCAACAAAAAAGAAATCACCCCACCGCGTTTTTGTAAAAACAAATAGGATCGCATGGTAGTCCTCCTTAACACAATTTGACCAGTTTTGAACTTGAAGTAATTTAAATCAAAACGATCGACCCAACCTTGGGATAGTTTTGAAATCAATCGGGATTTAGTGAAAATGTAATACCGTCTTTTACAGCACTGGACAATAACAATACTTCAATGAATATGGTATTTATCGTAATTTATTACACAGAGATAAATGATCCCGAAGAAATAATCACCGTGAATACTATAAGAAAAGATTATCAAAATGTCAAGAAAAAGTTGGCGACCTAAGCGGCAATTGACCGCGGTTGTACAAAATAAATTCGGCCATTTCTTACCAAGTATAAGACCGGAGGGAATTAAAGAATGGGAATTACTTTTGACGCGACGGAACAATGTAGCTTATACAATCCACTCATAGCGATTCCCCAAACGTTCAACAGCGGCGATCAATTTTTCGGCAAACTGGTCGAAGGGTTGCAGATTTTTGTTGAGCCGCAGCGCGGTGGTAAGAGAATCAATCGCGGCGGAATAATCTTCGCTTAAAAGCGCAATGTAACCCAACGACAACAGCGCATGCACGCAGCGCGGGTCGAGCTGCAACGCCGCCACAAACTCATGCTGCGCTTTCGCCGGCGTTTTCAACAAGAGATAAAGATTGCCAAAAAAGCAATGCATCGCCGCCGAGTTGCGGATGACCGTGCGCAAGCGCGAGAAGGCTTCCAAAGCCTGTTCGTAATCGCCGTTGTCATAAAAACGCAGCGCGCGCGCCATTTCCGGCGAGCTGCCGCGAAATTCGTAGCGTTTTTCGAGAAGCTGGCGAAGCGGAAACGCCGCGAGCAAATTTTCGTGAAATTGTTTTTTCGACGACGCCGCGCTTTCCACCACGCCGTTTTTGTTAAGCTCTGCCGCGACCGAGGCAGCCTTGCTGTCGCTTTTGCCATGGCGATCGCGCCACGGTTGCAGCCAGGGCCGCAGTTGCGCCAGATGCGTTTCAATTTGTTCCCGGCTCAAATATGAGTATTCACCGCTTGCGAGACGGGCGAGAATTTCCGTCACTTCGACGTTGGAATTTTCACGCAAAATCGTCAACAAGGCCTGTTCTTCACTGGCGGTCAAGAAACGGCGCTCCAATTCGCAACCGCAGGCTTCAGGATGCGGCTTATCCAAATCGCGCAAAATATTTTTAAGCGCCACCACGGTAATGTCGTCCGCCGCCGCTTGGCCGCCGGAAAATTTTTCGAGCGCCTGTTTTAATTCAACCAGAAAATCCGTCGGATTCAGCTCGCCGAACGTGCGCAAAAATTCGAGCAGGCGCTGCCGGCCCCAGACTTCGCCCGCAGCATTGCGCGCGGCCAGCAAACCGTCGCTGTACAAAACCAGCAAGTCATTTTGCCGCAACGCCACGCGCTCGCTTTTCAACACGCTGGCGCCGTTTGTGGCGGCGCCGTTTTCCGAGGCGGAATCCCAGACGCCGTCGGCGACCTTGACGTTCGGCGACGCGCCAAACGGCGAGCCGGAGGCATTCAACAAATAAACCTTGCCGGAGGTCGGGCGGTAAATCAACATCGGCAAATGGCCGGCGCTGGCGAAATGCAGCAAGCGTTTATTCTGATCGAAGATCGAATACAAGGCGGTGATGGCGCAGCCATTGGCGCAGACTTCCGCCAGGCGCTGATCGAGGTGCCGCAGCGTCGCCGCCGTTGACAGGCCGGCGCTGTTCGAGCGCAGCGCCGTTTTGATAATCGGCACGTTGTCGTGATCGATATCGCCCGCCACATCCGCCAGCAAGACGCCGACACGATTTTCACCCAGAATGAAAAAATCCACCTGGTCGCCGGCGGCGTCCGGCGCCGGCAAATAAAGATAATCGATCAGCAAGCCGTTGCGTTCCTGGCGCTTGCGGGGAATATAAGGAAAAATCGCCGTGCCCTCGTCCGAACCGTCCGCGGTGGGGCGCGGCGTTCTCAGCTCGTGCTGCGTGGCCGGTGCATGGCCATTCCCGTTTTCTGAAGGCAAAAAAGGCGCACCGGCGCCATTCTCACGAAACATAGTGGCACGCTCGTCATGCCGCCGCTTCTCGTGGAACGAATCTATTGCGGGATTGCCGCCCGGATTCGCTCGCAGAAGCAGCGACGGAAATTCCTCTGATTTTTTTTTCTCGCCCTGTATGCGCATAACCGCCAACATCCCTGTTGCCTCGACACGGCAAAAAATTCAAATTCGCTCAGCCAAAAAAATAAAAACCCATGTTCGCGCCCCTGGGCGCCGCCATGGAGTTGAGCGTTTTGGATTAACAGAGTCGAGGCGTTGCCTACGACAGAAAGATGTGCTTATTGTAGAAGTGAAATGGAGTCTTGACTGGCCTCTTCCGGAGCGGCTTTCCTCAAGTCCAATCGCTTGCCATCATCCTGTGCAATACCACTTGGGTAGGACGCCTTCTTCCGTAGGACAATTTGACCTTTACGGCATGGTTGAATTATGCCCTTTCCTGTTGCAGCGCGAGAAGATGCGGTCAAATCACGAAAAACAATATAACACCAACTTTTCGCTTTGTCAAGCAAAATTTCGCGCGAAGAGTGGTTAATTCATGTTTATAAAGATAGGCAATTTTATGGCGAAATGCAACGTTTGATTTTTATTCGGCCAATTCCGAAATTTTTATCAAGTCGTAATTCTTTTCGCGCAGGCTGATGATGAGGCGCGGCAGAACCGTATAAAAATGATCGCCGTCTTGGCGATGGCTGCCGAGATGCGTCAAGATAATGCCGCCGTTCAAGCCGCTGGTTTCCTCGTCGGCCATGCTCAGCAGATGCGCAAGAATTTCTTCAGCCGGGCGGTACGCTTTTGAAGTGGTGTCCGCCACCCAATCCATCGTGTCCATGCTCTCCTGCCAACTGCGGCCTTTTGTCCAGCCGACGTGGCGGTAACCAAGCTCAGCGGCCCATTGCCGAATCTCCGCGTTGTGCTCGCCGTATGGCGCGCGCCAGAACGGCGCCATCCGGCTGCCGGTGACTTCCTCGAACAATTTGGCGGTGCGCAAAAGTTGATCGTGCAGAAATTCGCGCGTGACATTCGGCAAAGCCGCATTCCGCTTGTCCGCGGCATACGTGGTGAGATGCGGATGATTCCACGTATGATTGCCGACTTCGTGGCCTTCCTGCAAAATACGTTTGGTAATCTCCGGAAATTTCTGAATGAAACCGCCGGTCAAAAAAATCGTGACCTGCAAATTATTCTCTTTTAGAATGTCGAGAATGGGCAGCGCCGCGTTGTCACTTGAACCGCCGTCGAATGTCAACGCCACTTGTTTGCGCTCGATGCTGCCGCGGCTGAAGTCATTGGCGAGATAATTCGCCGTCGGCGGTCCCGAGGTAATGAAGATATTTTGCAAGGCCACCGGCTTGCCGTCATGGCCGAGCGCTTGCACGACAAATTGATTTTGCCCCGGCTTAAGCTTAATTGACGGCAACTCAAAACGTCCTTCTTGCGGCAACGTCACCGCCCGCACCCAATCGTCCTGCACCAGGCTGATGATGTGGCCATCCGGCGCTTCGCCTTCGATGGTCATTTGGTTGCTCGTCACCATCGCCGCAGCAGGCTTGGTTACTTTCAAAAAGGCGTGATTGTTGTTGGCGAGGCCGTTGGAAGATTTTTTTACGGTAGGCGCGGTTTTCCAAAGCTGCTCGAGATGCGCCAAACGATTTTGCAATTGTCGATTCTCGCGCCACAGCAGGGCGATGCCAATTAGCGGCGAAGCGAGCAGGACGATGGCGATGATGCTGATGATCAGATCGTAAAATTTCAGCGCTTTTCCCAAGCTGCGCGGTTTGCGGAGGCCGGCTTTTTCAACGAGCCACGGCAGCATCCAGCGCCAGATGGGCTGCAAGGTTTCAGCGACGGGCTTGAAAAACGAGCGGAGGCTTTCACGCAGCAAAAAACGCCGGTGGCAACGCTCGCTGCAGAAATAATGGCGGCTGCGCAGGAGTTGGCATTGGGTGCAAATAAATCCGGCGCAGGTGAAACAACGCCGGCGCACGGAGACATCGGGATGGTTTTTACAAAATCCAGTTGACATAATTTTTGTGCAGTTTTCGTCCTCAAAAACCGGCTCATGTCATTTTAAAACTATTTCGCAGAAAATCAAGAAAAAACGTGCGATCATTTTTTATTCTTGACAATTGTTGAATTCTTGTTAAAATGTCATTTCGCAGGATGACAGAGAGAGCGGATTACTAATTGATACCAATTCAACAAGGAGACGCCATGAAGCAGCCGATTCGGGTTCCCAGCGGTGAAAAAATCCGGCTCACGGATTTTGATCCGGATTATAGCGGCAAATTCGCCGATAAAGGCGAGGCCAAAGGAGAAAACAAAAAGAATATCGCGCGCCTGGCGGAGCTGCAAGAGGTGATGTTCGCCGAGGGCAAGCACGCGCTGCTGATTATTTTGCAGGCGATGGACGCCGGCGGCAAAGACGGGACGATCAAGAAAGTCATGTCCGGCGTCAATCCGCAGGGCTGCCGGATTACGAGCTTCAAAGTTCCGACGCCGGAAGAGCTGTCGCATGATTTTCTGTGGCGCATACATCAACACGCGCCGCCGCGAGGCTATATCGGCATCTTCAACCGCTCGCATTATGAAGACGTGCTCGTCGTGCGCGTGCACAATCTCGTGCCAAAAGCAGTTTGGCGCGAGCGTTACGAGCAGATCAATAATTTTGAAAAATTACTGGCGGACAACGGCGTGACAATCTTGAAGTTCTTTCTTCATATTTCCAACGACGAGCAGAAGCAACGTTTGCAAGCGCGCCTCGACGATAAAAGCAAGCATTGGAAATTCAACCCCGGCGATTTAAAAGAGCGCGCGCTGTGGGATGATTACATGGCCGCCTACGAAGACGCCATCAACAAATGCAACACGCCGTGGGCGCCGTGGCATATCGTCCCGGCCAATAAAAAATGGTATCGCAATTTGGTGATCTCGGAGCGCCTCGTCGAAGCGCTGGAAAGCTTGGACATGAAATATCCGCCGGCGCCGGAGGGGATTGAGAAGATTGTGATTGAGTAGAAGTGAAAGTGTGCGATAACTTTTAACTTTCTTCCGACTGTATAATTTTCTCTAATGCGGCGATTAGAGGAGGCAAGTTTTGTGTAATAATGCCCCAAACTATATTCACATCAACGCCATAATAACCATGCACAAGACGATCTCTCGTAGCCCTATTTGTTTCCACATGATCAGTGGATGATCGTCTTTCAAGCCCTGAGAGACGTTCTTCGCGGCTTCACCTACAATCTCCAATAATTTAACTACCGACAGTCTCAGCATATCGTCGGTATGAAGATCATCCTTTAAACGGGTTTGAGTAAATGAGACTATCTGACGGGCGGCATCAAGCATATGTTGCAACCGTATGCGATCTTCATTCGACATATTGAACTTCCGCTTCTGCTAGTACTTTCTCACGAAAATATCGGCTTAAGAAATTTGGCGTGTTCAACTCTACCTTTCTGCCTAAAATCTCCGATAGCTTCTCTTCCATGTCAAAAAAATCGAATCCCGGAATATGCGCCGGGTCGAACTCAACGAGAACGTCGATATCGCTATCCTGCCTGAAATCATCGCGCAGCACGGAGCCGAAAAAGGCCAGTTTGCGAATGTGATGCCGCCGGCAAAAATCTGCGATTTGGTCTCGAGGAATTTGAATATTCTGTTGTTTCATGATGAACCTTTTTCAACTGAACTTGAGATCGTAAAATAAAATGCACACATTTATTAAAAAACGCAAGCAGTTTTATTCATCAATATCGTTAACTCATGATGATGACTTTTCAAACAGGCGCTTGCTCCGGTCGTAAGGGAAAATATGGCTCACCTCTCCGGCGCGCTGGCGGGCTTGCTGCTCCTGCCAAAAATGCGGGGCGAATAGATCGCTATGATGCGCGAGAAAAACTTCCCGCAGTTTTCCCGGCAAGCCGAGGAAGCGCTCGAACTCTTCGGGGAAAATGTCATTTTCACGCACGCTAAACCACGGCTCGGCGGCAATTTCTTCTTCATACGTTCGCGATTGGGGCAGGCGGCGAAAATTGCATTCGTCCAACAAACAAAGCTCGTCGTAATCATAAAACACCACCCGGCCGTGGCGGGTGACGCCGAAATTTTTGAGCAGCAAATCGCCCGGAAAGATTCCGCTCGCCGCCAAATCTTTGATCGCATACCCATAATCCACCGCCGCCGCGCGCGCCGAGGCTTCGTCCGCCTCGCGCAAATAAATATTCAACGGAATGACCTGCCGCTCCGCATACAAATGCGCGATGACGACGTGCTGATCATTGACCACGATGGTTTCACCGGCGGCGTTTTGCAACTCAGCGAGCAGAGCCTCGGAAAAACGCCGCCGCTCGAATTTCAAATGCTCAAATTCCTGCGCATCGATCAGGCGGCCGGCGCGATCGTGTTTGAACACCAAACGATATTTTTCTCGAACCGCGGCGCGGGTGGTCTCTTTCGGCGGGGGAAATTCATCTTTGATGACTTTGAAGACCATATCGTAAGCGGGCATGGCAAAAACGACCATGACCATGCCGCGGGCGCCGCGGGCGATTTCAAATTGATCGCCGGAAGCGGCGAGATGATGCAGCAGATCGCGATACAGTTCGGTCTTGCCCTGCTTGTTGTATCCCAAGGAAATGTAGAGATCGGCGAGGCGTTTGCGCGGCATCATGGTTTTGAGAAAACTCACCAAATCATACGGCCGCTCGACTTCGACGTGAAAATAAGAGCGCGTGAAGCTAAATAAAATACTGACCTCGTTCTCGTTTAATAATACCGCATCCACGACGAGACCCTGCGGCTTATTCAACAAGGCCAGCACGAGGGGAATGCTATGCGCGCCGCTGAACATGCGGCCGACCAGATACGCGCCCTGGCCGCGATAAAACGCCGCTTTGATCATTTCGACCCGGTCGACAAATCGCAACGTGCCGAGGTCGCGGAGATGGATTTCAATCACCGAGGCTGCCAACTGCACGTCGCGCGATAAATTCTCATAAGCAGTCTCGAAGCCATAGCCGGCGAGGATGGTCTCGAGCAAAATCGAAGTTGAAACCGCCCGTTCGTGCACGCGATAAACCGGCTGTTGCGCCGGCGTGGGCGGCGCGGCAAAATCGCTGTCGACGAACTCGATCTGCGGATCAACGCCAACGGTGGCAAAAATGCGGCGGGTGACGGAATTAAAAAATGTTTCGGCAAGCTCCCAATCGTCGCGGCTGGCGATCAAACCGGAGTAGACGGCTTTCAGGCTCGCCCACATCAGTTTATCGTTGCGGCGTTCGTCCAACAACTGGTGCAGATCGAGCAAAACGCGGTTGATGACTTTTTTATAAAGCTCGAGCCGCTCAACGGCATCGGCCTGCATAGCGAGCCAGTCACGATCTTCGAAGCGCTTCTGCGCGCGCCGAGTCAAGGCGTTAAATTGCGTTTGATAAGCGTCAAACGCCGTGAAAATGGCATTGGCCCCCAAATTCGCGAGCCGGCTGTCGGTAAGACCCTGACTCATGGACAACCCTTGTTTTCTGGTCGCTCGTTGCTGGTCTGAATTTCGAACTGCCAGCAACAAGCAACCAGAGTAACCAGCTTACTTTTTCCGGCGGCGCAGCAACACGAGTGGCAGCAGGAAAAACGCGATGTTGGCGGGAATCTCCAAAGCCCAGCGCGTCGAAGGATCCAAGCCGTCGAACGCCACCGCGCTGCCGCCGCAACATCCTTCTTCCGGCGGTTGCTCGTTGGTGACTCGGAAAGTATACGTCGGGCTGGCGGTGCGATTGCCGTCATTATCCGTTGCAATAACGAGATAATTAATCATGGTCTCCAGCGGTTTGCCGGGAATATCAGCGGTATACGAATCATTGCCGATGCTCGTCATATTTACGCTGTCGCTTGTCGCGCTGTTGACGGAATAAACCAACTTCACGTTGGTGATCGTGCCATTATCAACAGCCGAGGTGCTGACTTTGTACGGACCAACAGTATTATTCGTGTACGGCAAATCCGTGGTAAACGCAATCAGCGGGCTGGTGGAAAATGCATTGGCCGCGTTTAAACGCCCGCCGGTGATCATTCTGCCGATGAAAGCGTTTTTGCGGTCAGTCGAGCCGAGCAGACGAACGAGCACTTGGTGCATAGTGAGAGTCGGATATTGCGCCCAAATCAGCGCCGCCACGCCGGCCACATGCGGCGTCGCCATGCTGGTGCCGCTGAGCAATTGATAGCGGTTCAACGGCTGTGCGCTGAGAATACTGGAGCCCGGCGCGGCGAGATCAACGGTGTACCGGCCGTAGTTGGAAAAACTGGACAGCGCATCATTGCGGTCGGAGCTGGCAACCGCAACGACATTCGGGACTTGGTAAGTGGAGGGATAATTCGCCACGCGATCCGTGTTCGACGACTCGTTGCCGGCGGCGGCAATGAACAGCACGCCACGATCGCTGGCATATTGGATGGCGTCCTGCAGCGTGCGCGAGTTTTCGCCGCCGCCCCAACTGTTGCTGAGAACTTTCGCGCCCATTTTTGTCGAGTAAATGATCGCTTCCGCCGCGTCTTCCGTGGTGCCGGAGCCGTTCTGGTCGAGAAATTTGATCGCCATCATTTTCACGCGCCAGTTTACGCCGGCGATGCCTTTGCCGTTGTTGCCGACCGCGCCGACCATGCCGGCGCAATGCGTGCCGTGTTGATTGTTGTCATACGGATCATTGTTATTGAACACGAAATTCCAGCCACGATAGTCGTCCTTGTAACCGTTGTTATCATCGTCGACGCCATTGTTTTCTTTGCCGTCGCCGGATTCACCGGGATTGCGCCACATCTGCTCTTGCAAATCTTCGTGATTGTAATCGATGCCGGTGTCGATGATCGCCACCAGCACGTCGTTGCTGCCGGTTTGCGTCGCCCACGCTTCCGGCCCGTCAATGTCGGCGTCGTTGCTGTTGCGCATATTCCATTGCTCGCCGAAGCGCGGATCGTTGGGAACGCGCGGCGAGCCTTGCTTGAGCGCGAAGGGTTCTCCCTCCGGAATGGTTTCAACGGCGTAAAGATAATAATTCGGTTCCACGTAATCAATGTTGGGATCGGCCTGGCAGGTTTGCACGGCGTCATTCGCTGCTTGCACGGTAACCGTATTCGTCGCGCAGTGCAAAAAGCCCAACGCTTCGGAACTTCTGAGGACGCGCAGACCGGCGCGCTGCAAGCTGGTTTGAATCACGTTTTGCTCGACACCGGCCTTGTATTTCACGATAAGCTGACCCGGCACCACCCGCGGTTTGTTTTTGATTTTGATTTGCGCCCAGCTTGTTGCCGCAAACAATCCTAAAAGGCAGAATAAACCCACAAAACTGCTGCTGGCAATTTTCCATTTGCGACTTGCACCTTGCTCCTTAATCATACGTCCTCCAGTTAGGTGATTTGAAGTTGATCGTTAATTGTCATGAATTGAATTGCGCCACCGGTGAAGAGGCGCATTATTTAAATTGGACAGAAATTTCAAAAAAATTTCCCGCTAAACCACCGGATTCATCAATTCACCAAAACCTTCAATGCTCGCCACCATCGTATCGCCCGGTTGAATCGGGCCGACGCCGGAGGGCGTGCCGGTGGCGATGATGTCGCCCGGTTGCAGCGTACAAAAACGCGATAGGTAACTGACCAGCTCGGTGACCGGAAAAATCATGTCGGCGGTCGAGCCTTTTTGCCGAACTTGATCGTTGACCGTCAATTGCAAGTTGAGCGCTTGAGGATTCGGCACATTCTCCGAGGGGATGAGAAAGGGGCCAACCGGGCAAAACGTATCAAAACTTTTGGCGCGAAACCACGGCAAATTGGCCGCCGCGTCTTTCTTTTGCAGCTCGCGCGCCGTGACGTCATTGAGAATAGTGTAGCCGGCAATGAAATCACCGGCATATTGCGCCGCGATATTCGAGGCGGTTTTGCCGATCACCAGCGCCAGCTCGACTTCGTGGTCGATGCGGCCATGTTGGCGGGGAATCCGCACCGCTTCTTCCGCTGCGATCAGGGACGACACGGCCTTGCCAAAAAACACCGGCTCGCCGGCGGCAGGCTGGTTGCCCAGCTCTTTCGCGTGTTCGAGGTAATTGCGGCCAATGCACAAAATTTTCTGCGGCCGGCTGATCGGCGGTTGCTTGCGAACCTCCTGCTTCAAACGCAAATCATCGAGCGGCCGATAATCTTTCAACGTTGTGAAAACTTCGTCAAAGGTTTCGACGTGAAAGAGATCCAATTCCACCATCAACTGCAAGAACGGCAGATCCGGCGCGCTGCGATCGAGCTTGATCTGCTTGAAAATTTCCCACGCTCGTGAAAAATTATATTGCACGCCGCTCCACTCCACGCCGATTTGAGGAAAGTTTTTCTTGTCAAGGAAGGCAAATGCGCGCGTCAAGGTGAAATCCTTTGCAACGAGGTTAGACAGCCGTCCACATCATCTTGGTTGTTTAAAAGTTCTATAAGTATAACAACATCGCCGCAAAAACGCAAGCACAATTTAATGCAGAAAACTCTTGCATTTCATCCGCGCATCCAATAAATTGATTTGCTCTATTGATTGTGGCCTTCGATTGTGTTGCCTACATCATATTGGCGTTGTGCACAAGTTATCCACAAGGCAAGGGGCAATTGGCAAAGGGCAAGTCGCAAACAATTCATAACCAGCAACAAGGAACCAGCTACCAGTGTATCTTTCTGATTTGGAAATCTTCGGTTTTAAATCTTTCGCAAAAAAAACCCAATTCGTTTTTCATAACGGCATCACCAGCATCGTCGGTCCCAATGGCTGCGGCAAAAGCAATATCGTGGACGCGATTCGCTGGGCGCTTGGCGAGCAAAAGGCCGGCGCGCTGCGCAGCGAGCTGATGGAAAATGTCATTTTCAACGGCTCGAAAACGCAGAAGCCGCTGGGCATGGCGGAAGTCTCGCTGACCATTCAGAATACGCGCAACGTGCTGCCGATTCAATACGCCGAAGTGGTGATCACGCGGCGGTTGTTCCGCTCCGGCGAGAGCCAGTATCTGCTCAACAACACGGTGTGCCGTTTGAAAGACATCATGGATTTGCTGATGGACACCGGCGTCGGCGCCAATGCGTATTCCGTGATCGAGCTGGCGATGGTCGAGCAGATTCTCAACGGCAAGCCGGAAGAGCGGCGGCATATTTTTGAAGAGGCCGCCGGCGTCGGCAAATATAAAGCGCGACGCAAAGCGGCTTTCCGCAAATTGGAAGCGACCGAGCAGGATTTGCTGCGGCTCAACGATATTCTCACCGAAGTGGAAAAAACCGTCGACTCCTTGAAGCGGCAGGTTCAAAAAGCCGAGCGCTATCAAGTTTATGCCGACGAATTGCGCGAGACCGAGGTGAATGTGGCGGCGTTTAAATTTCACGCGATTAAAAACGAGCTGGAGCCGCTCATCACCAGCGCCAAAGACCATCGCGACCGCCGCGAACAAATTTCCGCCCAGCTCGCCGCGGAAGAGGCGCAAATCGAGGAAATGCGTTTGACTTTGTTGGAAGTCGAAAAGCAGCTCGTCGCCCGCCAGCGCGATTTGAACGCCAACACCGAGCGCATCAAGAAAAAAGAAGAGCACATTCTCGTCAGCCAGGAACGCAGCCGCGCCGTCAAAGAAAATCGCGAGCGCTTTCTCAAGGAAATCGAAGAGATGAAAGCGCGCCGGGACCTGCTGGAAGAAATGCGCGCCTCGTTCGCCAACAAAATCGATGAGTTCACGCTGGCGCTGGATGCGGTTGTCGGCGAATTCAACAGCAAACAATCGGCGCTGACCGGCGTTCAGGAACAGTATCAAGCCAAGCGCCAGGAAGCGCGGGAGGCGGAGACGCAGCGGCAAGGCGAAACCGAAACCTTGACGCAGTTGCAAAAGGAAAATGAACGGCTGCGCACCCAACTCGAATTTAACGAAAACCGCCGGTCGGTTTTGCAGCAAGAAATCGCGGGTTTGCAGCAGCGCCGGACCGAGCTTGCCAACCGGCGCGACGAAACGCAGCGCCAACTGGCTGAGACGCTGGCGCGCCTCGATCATTTAAATTCCGAAACCGAGGCGAATCAAAAAAACATTGCGGACACCGAAGCGCATCTTGCGGGTTTGAAAGAACAAATTCTTTCATTAAACGGCGCCATTCAACGGCATCAAGATCGCGCCGGGCTGCTGCGAAAATTTTTGGAGACCTACGAAGATCATCCCGAAGGCGTGAAGCATTTGCTGCTTGAAGGCGGTTTGCCTGAAGGTTGTCTGGGCACCTTGGCTGATCGCATTCGCGTGCCGGAAACTTATCGCCGCGCCGTGGAAGCCGCGCTCGGCGAAGCCGTGGTCTCCTTGCTGGTCGATTCATCGGATCGCGCTTTTGAGGGCATGGACATTTTGCGGCAGCGCGAAAAGGGCATGGTGACGTTCATGCCTTTGCGCGGGCCGCATCACCGGAACGGCAACAACGGCGGCGCGAGTTTGAATGATTCGCGCGTGCTTGCGCGCGCCAAAGACATTGTCGATTGCGACGAGCCGGCGCGCGAGCTGATCGAAAATCTTTTGGATGAATGCTACATCGTTTCCTCTCTCGGCGACGCGCGCGCGCTTTTGGATCGCGCCAACTCCTCACGCCAAAGTTTTGTGACGCTCGCCGGCGAAGTGCTGACCACGTGGGGTCCGCTCAAGGGCGGCGACACCAGCCGATCTTCGGAAAGCGTGATCGATCGCCGGACGCAAATCGAGCAGATCGAAGCCGAGGCCGCGCGTTTGCAGGAGGAAGCGGCGCAGCAAGCCGGCGCCAAAACCGCCGCCGAAGAAACGCTGCAAAACGCTTTGGCGCAAAACGAAACGCTGCTCAATCAACGCAAACAAATTGAAAGCGAAAAACAAAAGCTCGAGCTGGAATTTGGCCAGACGGTTTTTGAGAGCAATCGCGCCGATCAGGAAATTCACCAACGCCAGGAAGAAGCGGCGAAGATCGAGGAAAGCCAACAGCATCTGCGGGCGCAATTCGCTGAGTTGGAACCGAAGCTGAACGAACTGGAAACAAGCCGGCAAACGGCGGAAACGACAAACGCCCAATTAGCCGCCAATCTCGAAGCGTTGGAGCAGCAATTCCGCGCCGCGCAGGAAGCGGCGAACGCGGCCAATGTCATCGTCGTCGAAAGGCGCGCCGAGCTGCGCAATACGCAAGCGGAAATCGAACGCCTTGCCGGCAACCAACGCGATATTGCCGAGAGCATTCAGCGCCGCACCGAACAAATCGCCGAGGCCGAGCAGCAGGAGCAGGAACTGACCGCACAAATCAATGGCATCCGCGAGCAGTTGCACGACGATTTTGCCGAGCGCAAGGAATTGGAGGAAGTGGTGGCGGAAATCGAGCGTTCGTTCCGCGAGCAGAAGCAGGTCGCCGATTCGAAGGAGCGGGCTTTGCGCGCCGTGCGCAACGAGCGCGACGAGGTGTCGGAGAAACTGCATCAGGCCGAGCTGCACATTTCCGAGCTGACGATGCAGCGCGACAACATGGTCAAGCACATTCATGAAACCTACGAGCTTGATCTGGCGCAGCAGAAACCGCCTGAAGGTGAGTTTGACGCCGCGGCGACGGAAGAACGCGTCAATTGGCTGCGCAACCGCTTGAAGAGCATGGGGCCGGTGAACATGCTGGCGCTGTCCGAATATGAAAAAGAAAAAGAGCGCTTCGATTTTCTCACGTCGCAAAAAAATGACTTGCTCGCCGCAGAAGCCAATTTAAAAGACACGATCAAAGTCATCAACGACACGGCTTACGAGCGCTTCGGCAAAGTCTTCTCGCAGATTCGCGAGAATTTTATTCAAGTCTTCAAAAGCTTTTTTGAGAGCGGTGAAGCGGATCTGCGGCTTGATGACGGCGACCCGCTGGAAGCCGACATCGTGATCGAAGCCAATCCCAAAGGCAAGAAGCTCGGCTCGCTGGCCTTGCTCTCCGGCGGCGAGAAAACGCTAACCGCGATTTCGTTGCTCTTTTCGATTTATCTGGTGAAACCAAGCCCCTTCTGCATTCTCGACGAAGTCGACGCGCCGCTCGACGACATGAACATCGGCCGCTTCGTAGGCGCGTTGAAGAAATTTTCCGACAACACGCAATTCATCGTCGTCACGCACAACAAGCTGACGATGAAGGAGGCGGATTATCTTTACGGCATCACTATGGAAGAACAGGGCGTGTCGAAAGTGGTTTCGGTGAAATTTGAAGATGTGAATGTTGGGCAAAAAGCGCTGGCGGCGTAAAAATATTTTCAGTTCTTTTTAATCAATGTTTACCATAATCAGACTATAAAGGGGTGCAGCGATGGAGCACGACAATCCGTGGAAAGCGGCAGTAGAAAGCATGTTTGAAAGTTTTCTATCATTCTTCTTTCCGGACATCCATCGGGACATTGATTTTTCCAAAGGCTTTCAGTTTTTGGAAAAGGAGTTGCAAAAGTTTTTTAAAAGCAACAAACTTGGCAAACGGTTTGGCGATATGCTGGTCAAGGTTTATCTCGCCAGCGGAGCGGAGAAATGGCTGTTGATTCACATCGAGTTGCAAGGCTATAAACAAAAAAATTTTCCGGAGCGCATGTATGTTTACAATTACCGCATCTTTGATAGATTCAAGAAGGAGGTCATAAGCCTGGCCCTTCTAACCGATGGAAATCCGAATTTCCGTCCGAACGAGTATCGCCGTGCACGCTGGGGATTTGAGTTGTTATGCCGTTATCCGCTGGTCAAAGTGATTGACTATCGTGAACGCTGGGCGGAGCTCGAAGCCAGCTCAAATCCTTTCGCGATCATCGTCAAAGCTTTTTTGAAGACGTTAGAGACAGAAGGCAAGATGCAAAAGCGCTACACCTGGAAAAAACGTTTTCTTTTGGAGCTTTACCAACTCGGCATGAAACGGGAAACCATTTTGGCGATTTATCAGTTTATTGATTGGTCGATGAAATTGTCCAAAAAATTGGATGCGAAAATTTACGAAGAAATTAAAACTTTAGAGGAGACAACCAAAATGTCATATATCACCACTGCAGAACGTATCGGCATGAAAAAAGGGATGGAGAAAGGAATGGAGAAGGGGATGGAGAGGGGAATGGAGAAAGGAATGGAGAAAGGGATGGAGAAAGGGATGGAGAAAGGAATTGAAAAAGGAATTGAAAAAGGAATTGAAAAAAGCATATCCGCTGTTCATCAGGCTGTCGCCACGATTATTGAAATCAAGTTTGGCAAGCCCGGTCAACGCTTAAGCGCGCGCGCCTATAAAATTGGAAATTTAAAGACGCTGCAAAAACTGACAACCAAGCTGAAGCGTGCTCAAAGTCTGTCGGAAGCTGAAATGATATTTGCCGACATTGAGAGGGGAAATGGAAAACCAAGTCATTGACCCTGAAACCGAAACCTTTCTCACACCCTAACGCCATTCCATTTTCGAGGGAGGAGTATGATAAACCGCGCTTCATTGATTTATCTCGGCTTGTTGTTTTGCTCATCAGCCCTTTCGCAACCTGCCACTGAATCGCAAATCCCAACCATAACAGACAAAACAGCCGGCATGGAAAAATTTTCCGGCTATTTTAATTTTTATTGGGATGCCAAACGCGGCAAAATCTGGCTGGAGATCGACAAATGGGAGACCGAGTTTCTTTACATGAACTCCCTCCCTGCCGGCGTCGGCTCGAATGACATCGGTTTGGATCGCGGGCAAATCGGCGACGCGCGCATCGTCCAAATCGTTCGCAGCGGCCCGAAAATACTTTTGCTGCAGCCGAATTATTCTTATCGCGCCATCAGCTCCAACCCCGACGAGCGGCGCGCCGTGCAGGAAGCCTTTGCGCAATCCGTGCTGTGGGGATTTGAAGCAGCCGCGGAGGAAAATGGCCGCACATTGATTGATGCCAGTGACTTTTATTTGCGCGATGCACACGACGTGATCGGCGCGCTCAAACGCGCGAATCAGGGCGGGTTCAAGCTCGATCCTTCGCGCTCGGCTTTTTATTTGCACCGCACCAAAAATTTTCCGCGCAACTCGGAAGTCGAAGTGACCTTGACCTTCACCGGCGACTCGCCGGGGCAATACGTTCGGCAGGTGGTTCCGACTCCTGAAGCGATCACAGTGCGCCAGCATCATTCGTTTATTCAACTGCCCGATGACAACTACAAGTCGCGCCTCTTCGATCCGCGCGCCGGTTTCTTCGGCATCAGTTATATGGATTACGCCACGCCGATCAGCGAGCCGATCACGAAACGATTCATCGCGCGCCATCACTTGCAAAAGAAAAATCCGAACGCCGCGACGAGCGAGGCGGTCGCGCCAATCGTTTACTATCTCGACCGCGGCGCGCCGGAGCCGATTCGTTCGGCCTTGCTGGAAGGCGCGCAGTGGTGGAATCAGGCGTTTGCCGCCGCCGGCTACAAAGACGCGTTTCAAGTCAAATTGCTGCCGGAAGACGCCGATCCGATGGATGTGCGCTACAATCTGATTCAGTGGGTGCATCGTTCCACGCGCGGCTGGTCGTATGGCAACGCCATTACCGATCCGCGCACCGGCGAAATCATCAAAGGCCACGTCACCCTCGGCTCGTTGCGCGTGCGGCAGGATTTTCTTATCGCCGAAGGCCTGCTGGCGCCTTATGAAGACGGCAAAACCGTTCCGGCGGAGATGCAAAAAATGGCGCTGGCGCGCTTGCGCCAACTTTCCGCGCACGAGGTTGGCCACACCCTCGGAATTTCGCACAATTTTCTCGCGAGCGCCAAAGGCCGCGCCTCGGTGATGGATTATCCGCATCCGCTCGTCAAATTAAAGAATGACGGCGCGCCGGATTTATCCGAAGCGTATGCCAGCGGTATCGGCGAATGGGATAAAGTCGCGATTGCTTATGGCTATCAAGATTTCCCGCAAAACATCGATGAGAAAAAAGCGCTCGATGAAATTTTGCAGGCGGCGATTTCACGAGGATTGATTTTTATCAGCGACCAGGATGCGAGGCCGGCGGGCGGGGCGCATCCGCTGGCGCATTTGTGGGACAACGGCCCCAACGCCGTCGACGAATTAAAACATGTCATCACTGTCCGCGAGCGCGCCCTCCGCCGTTTTGGCGAAAAAAATATTCGCAGCGGCGCGCCCCTGGCGACATTGGAGGAAGCCCTGGTGCCGATGTATCTGTATCATCGCTATCAAACCGAGGCCGTCGCCAAACTGGTCGGCGGCTTGCATTACACCTACGCGGTTCGCGGCGATGGGCAAAAAGTGACGGAAATGATTTCGCCCACCGAGCAACGCCGCGCTCTGGAAGCTTTGCTGCAAACGATAAAACCGGAATTTTTGGCGCTGCCGGAGAATCTGCTCAAGCTCATTCCGCCGCGCGCGTTTGGATACTCGCGCAGCCGCGAGACCTTCAACAGTCGAGCGAGCTTGACCTTTGACCCTTTGGCTGCCGCAGAGACTGCCGCCAGTATGACGATCGGACTCCTTCTGAATCCCGAACGCGCGGCGCGGCTCGTCGATTATCATTCGCGTAACGGCAGTTTTCCGGGGTTCGGTGAAGTGGCCGATCAGCTTATTAACGCAACGTGGAAATCGACGCCGGGTGTTGGGCGCGCCGCAGAGATTCAACGCGCCGCCAACAATGTTGTGCTTTATCATTTGATGGCGCTCGCAGCCAACAAAGAGGCCGCCAGCCAAGCGCGAGCCATCGCCTGGCTGAAGCTCGATGATTTGAAAAATTGGCTGTCCAATCAAGCGCAGCAAGCGGGCGACGAAAGTACAAAAGCTCACTATTTCATCGCAGCAGCGGAAATCAATCGCTTTCAAAATCATCCGCAGGAAATGCGCCTCTCGGCGCCGCTTACGCCGCCGGCAGGCCAGCCGATTGGAATGGCAGATTCGGATTTTTGTGATTTTGAGCGTGAATAAGCCTGGTAAAAAAACTTCAACGCAAAAACTTTTATGAAAACAATTTTCCATAAAATTTTTCTGGCGGCAATTTTTCTTGCGGCGACTCTCACGGCGCAGGCGCAGCCGACGATCTATCTGGTTCGTCACGCTGAAAAACTTGCCAAATGGTATGATGACGAGGTTTTAGATGATTTTCATCCGCTTAATGCCGAAGGCGAAGCGCGCGCGAAAAAACTTGCCGATCAGTTCGCCCCGGGGACAATTACCGCCATTTTCAGCAGCCGCACGACGCGCTCACTGCACACTGCGCTGCCGTTGTCGCAAAAACTCAATCTGCCGGTTGAAGTCGTCGAAGCCTGCATGGACACCACGGCGATTGCGGCATTTTATAAAAAGCTGTCGCAACGTTATAAATCCGGTCAGGCTGTCGTGCTGGTCTCGCATTCGAACATCATTCCGTATCTCTTGATCAAAGCCGGGCTTGCCCAAAGCTGTTTTAAAGAAATCGGCATCAAGCCTTCGTCGCCCGGCGAGTGGTTGCTCATCGAAGGCTACGACAACATTTGGAAAATAGAGAAATTGTTTGCCCCTCGCAAGAATTACGAAGGTTTTTCGCGCATGAAATTTTAGCACGTTGCAAAATCCGCCGGCGCTGAAAAATTCTGCAACGTTTTGGCGGCGGCGCAATCTTTAAATATAAGCCGTTTAACCGGCGAATCGATGTCACGAGAAAGATCGAGTTGAGCCGGTTTATCACTTTCGTTATTGAAGACGCAGGAGTTATTGTATGGCAGAACAACGCATGAAATCTTATGAAATGATTCCGGAACGGATAAAGAAACACTATCTCCAGTTTTACGACGAGCTTTATCATCCCGAACGCAGCGCCATCGATCTCAAGACCAAAGAGTTGATCGCGATTGCCGCTTCCGTGGTGGCCGACTGCAAGGGCTGTTTTCGCGGCCACGTGCTCAAGGCGGTGCGCGCCGGCGCCACGCGTGAAGAAGTCGGCGAAGCCATTGCCATCGCCATTGCCATCAGCGGCGCCGCCATCGTGGATCGCACCGATATTGCGAACGAGCAATTCGATCTCGTTCGAAAGTTGTGGGAAAACGGCGGGAAAAGCGACGACGATGAGGCAGATGAAACGACGCCGTAGATTTTTGTTGCGTTTGCAGTCGCGGTCATTTCCGTGAATTTTTATCCGAAGGCGTTTGGAGAATATTTCTGGTATATTTTGTATCGAAATGAAAGTCCTCGATTTTGGGAAAAAAATAGCCTGATTTTTTCAACTCGCGATAATCTTTATCGACAAAATATCCGACCGTCATGGCCAGACGAAACGTGAGCGCGCCGTAGAAGGCGATCTGCCTTTTGGAAAGATCGAGCAAAGGCGCGCCGGTTTCGTTTCGGCCATTTGCCGTCTCATCGCCGGCTGAAACCCCCAAAGCAATATATCCCAAATCCAATAACCCAAAAACGACCGACCACGCGACGGCTGATTTTTGCGCCGTGCGCGGATGGTCTTTCATGATATACCACGATGCCAGCCCAGGGTTGAGCAGATTCCGAGCCATGAACTGAGGAAAAGTTTTGTCGGGCAACGCATGGTCGTATAACGGCTCGCCTTTGTTCAGCGCGATTTCCTGAACGGCCGCATAAAGAAAAAGTTTAACCAAATCGCGATCGGCCACCCGCATGCTTTTGCTGTAGCGCGGAATGCTGTCCGGCGGCATGAACCAAAACCCTTGCGCCGTCAATCGCACCGCCGAATCTACCGGCGCCATCCTCAGGAGAATTCGATATTGCAGACCCGACGGCAAAAGGCTGCGGAACACCATGATCTGATCTTGTGAGGCGCTGACGAGTACGGAGTCATAATTCATTTTCCAGGCGGTTGTTTCAAAAATTTTTGCCAAATCCCGTATTGCAATTTCAAAAACCAAAATTTGCTCGAACGGTTTTCCGGCAAGCTTGTTCATGAAATTGGCCGTTTGGGCCCCAGCCGTCATCACGAAGCTTGTGATCGCGATCATTACGAAAAGAAATAATTTTAATTTTGACATCATCTCGTCCGGAACAGTTTCACATCAAGTTTAGTAACGCGCTCAAGACTTTATAGCGTAAATGAAACGAACCTGCGTAAAAACTCAACTAAAGCAAAAAGTGCTTGCAATTGTTGAGCAAATGCGCTACCATTTTACACGCATGATAATTCGTCATTCTAAACTCGATTCGTGTTTTAGTCATATTCGCTGTGAACTCATTAACCCGAGGAGGGTGAATGCGTGAACTGACAAAGACGCTGTTGCTGCTGGCGGTGGGCATTATTGGCGGCATGCTTCTGTTCAGATTCTCTTGCGCGCCGGATGACAGCCTGGACAGATTGCGCCGAGAAATCGAAGAAGTGCGCCGGAAGAACGAAGCGCTGGAGGCGGCCAATCGTTTGGCCTTCGCCCGCATCGATTCGCTGCAGCGCGAGGACCGGCGCAAACAGAAGCTCGCCGATTCGCTGGCGGTTGTGATCAAAAACCGGGAAAAAACGATCATTAAAATTGTGGAGAATCTTCATGTTTACAAAGGCACGCCGACTGATCTTTTGCGTGAGCTTAATGAGTTTGTGCGTCACCCCCTCCCTCCGCTCCCAGACACAAGTCATTCCCGATAGCGTGATCATGGTGACCGGCGCGAAGGGCGACACCGGCTTTGTTTTTCCCATCCGCGCCGCGGAGCGCTTGAGCAACATTCGCTTCGGGCTGCTGCCGGAGATTTTTTCCCAGTTCGCAGATATGAAAAAAGAAAGCCATATTCTGCGCGACCGCGTCGCGAACCTGCAGCAGCAATTCACGGAAGCCAACGGCATCGCCGAACGCCGCAAGCAGGAAATCGACAACCTGAACGGCGTTCTTCAGAAGAGTGAAAAAGAGCTGAGAAAAAAGAGCCGCGCGCTGAAATTTTTCCGCGGCACGACGGTGACGCTCGTGATTGTGTCGGCGACTTTGCTGATCGTCAAATGAGATGGACAAAACCATCCTTAAATACCGTGATGTGGCAGTTTCGCTGTCTGTCGTATTTTTTGAATTCGGGCGAGCCAAGAAAACGGCTTGCTCAAAGTTGGAGAGCATAAACACGCAACTGAAAGCCCCAAAATCGAGGCGATTAAGGTTTTGATGACAGAGGAATACGAGAAGAGAGAAGTAAATCGAGTCGGACTTGCACGAAAAGTTCTTCCATGGGGGAGCACCAAAGGCACAAGTCCGACTTTACAGTTGGCTAGTACGAGCAGTGTGACCACCGACGAGAACATCAGGCCACCGTCATGCGTACGTCATAGGAAAGTACGACGGGCCGTCGCATTTAATTCAGTGCCACAACAAGCCACTTATTGCTTGATCCACCTCACTGCATCAATCGCCACCCGCTCACCGGCGCCTGCTGAATAGTGATATCTTATTTCCCTGAGTATATTGCGATTGCATGCGGAATCGTTCTGCCAGGGGTAATGTATGAACGCGAGTTTCCGTCAATCATTAATCCCGTACTAGTTCCACCATCAAGCATAGCTTTTTTACTGGCGCCAAAACTTGTGAGAATGTCCGATGCCCATTTTTGTCTAGCGTACTTGCTAGAGAAAAATATCACAGTTTCAACTGTGCCGTTGTTATCATCATCGCGGACACCCACAAATGTTCTCGGAAGCCAACTTGAAGCTTGCTTATTGGCGGCTGGATCAAGCGCTCCGATAACATCAGTAATAGTCCCATTGAAAGTTAGTTTCTCATAGGGATCAATCATCGCTTTAGCTGCAGAAACATCAAAAGAAAGTGTTCGGATAAGGCCCGAAAATTCGTTAAGCCCATAACCGTAACTTATTACCTTTCCACCTACTTTGAGGCCAAAAGCTATAGGTGTTGGATTATCATTTTGTGAAAAGAAGGTCCCATTCACAACAACCCTTGCCTTCCGAGTTGCCGTTTCTTTAGCTTTTGCATCACTCCAGAAATCATTGAAAGACTTCTTCCAAATTTTGTCATTTGGATCTTTCGGAACGTCTTGTACCGTGCCAGTCAGATTAATCAAGCTACCCTTTCTCAAATCTACCACTGTTACAAAATCTGGCTGACCACCTGGATAATCCTTCTTGTACACGCTAACCCCTGTTCCGGTTAAGATTAACTTAAATCCACTCGGCACTGGAACAGCGGTTATAATGGGTGTTGAGGCGGTAGCTTTCGACTCCAGTTCCTGCTTCATCGGGTTCATTATCATATGGTCAGACGTAGCATCCCCTTCAGAGACAGTGCTACAACCATAATGAAAACCACCAAAGCTCAAGATGATGAGCGCCAGGGAAAGAAACCTGATGCTTTGATTCTTTTTGTGAGAAATCATAGCATTAACCTCCGTGTTAAATGATAAATCAAAAGTTGTGATACAGTATTTCAATTGACCGAATCTGAAAATTTTCAAGTATCTTTGATAACATCCTCCTTTTCTATCCAAATTATTTCCTGTTAAGGTAATCCACATTATCTCGATGCACGGTAGGTCCGCCGCTATTCTCATCCCCTCGGGGAGAATTAAGCGGCGGGCTTTAACAGGCCATTTGACCTTATCGCATCAACATCATCTTCTTCGTTGCAACATAGCTCGGGGTAATGAGGCGATAAAAATATATTCCAGACGTCAGCCTCTTCGCATCCCAATCCATCACATACCGGCCCGCTTCCAGATCGTCATTAACAAGGGTCGCCACATTCATGCCAAGGCTGTTAAATATCTCGAGTCTTACGTGCGTCTGTTCCTTTAAATCAAACCAAATCACCGTATTCGGATTGAAAGGATTCGGGAAATTCTGGTAGAGAAAATACTCCGTTGGCAATTCAGACTCACCATCCGGCTGAGATCGTTTTGCAAGACCGCTGCGAGTCGTTCCAAAAGTCTCAGAAGAATAATTCGAATAGTGCGGAATTGTACCAGTGGAATTCGCAAAAGCTCGGATACGGTAATAGTAGGTTGTGCCTGGCTGCAAACCAGTATTTTGATAGCTTGAGGCGTTTGCGCTCAAGCTGGCTATCTCCAACCAAGTATCGTTTGAACCGGTTTTACGTTCGATCTTGTATCCATTCTCAAGGGACGTCCTGTCATACCAGCTCAAATTAATTTGAGTACTGGAGACGACTCTCGCTCGGAGAGAACTCGGCGTAGACATAATCGGCGCATTTGCCTCGTTTGAATAAGGCGAATAAGAAAAACTGATATAAGATCGGATGCGATAATAGTAGGTGTAGTTCGATGAAACACCCGAGTCCTGGTAATTGGTGACATTGGGGCCGGTCGTCGTAACAACCGAATAACTCCCAGTTGTGCCTCTTTTCCGTTCGATTGCGAAGCCATCTTCATTGTTTGAATTGTCTTGCCAGTTCAAAGTCACAGTGTTTCCATTTGCCAATGCTTTGAGATTGGCAGGACCTGTTGGTGGCATAACCGGCGTGGTTGCGCTAGTTTCGCTGGAATACGCAGAATAGTGCGGTGTTTCCTTTCCAGAATTTGCAAAAGCGCGAACACGATAATAATACGTCATGCCATAATTCACCGTATTATCCTGAAAGGTTGTGGCGCTGGCGTTAAGACTTGAAATCTCAGTCCAGGCGCCTGCGTCTCCAGTTTTGCGTTCGACCTTATAACCTGTTTCCAGTGAGGTATTGTCCCGCCAACTCAAATCAATCCGCGTTCCTGAAACAACCTTAGCAGAAAAGTAGCTTGGTGCGGACATGGTTTTGGATTCAAACTCATTGGAATAGGGCGAGTAACTTGACCCGCTGTACGCTCGAACTCGGTAAAAATAACTACGATTCATATATGAAGCAGTAGCTTCGTGGCTAGTAACGTTTGCGCCGACGGTGGCGATAACGCTATAACTTCCGGTCAAACTGCTTTTTTGCTCGACTTTAAAACCTTCCTCGGCGCTTGCGTTATCTTGCCAGCTTAATTTGACCGTTGTGCCAACTGCTAGTGCAACGAGATTGATTGGCGCACCCAATGGATTACTCAGCGTCTTGGCGGTTACTTCGCCTGAATAGTCGGAATAGTGAGGTGTAGCAGTGCCAGAATTGGCAAACGCACGGATGCGATAGGTGTATTCCGTACCTGCCGAAAGTCCAGTATTCTGAAAACTGTTTATGTTTGCTCCAACACTGCCAATCTCAGTCCAAGCGATTCCAGATGCCAACTTACGCTCGATCTTGAACCCGTCTTCTAATGGTGTATTGTCGTTCCAACTCAAATTGATTTGACTGGATGATACAGCTACGGCATTCGTGATATCAGAGCGCCGCAGTTGTTTGACCGTAAATTCATTCGATGGATCAGAAACAAGCGCGCCGTCGTAGGCACGGACTCTGAAAAGGAAAATCTCGTCCATCGGCGATGGAACGGTATAAGTATAGCTCGTGACATTCGCCCCAACTCGCGTCAGCTCAGAAAAGTTTTGGAAATTACCAAACATGTACTCAATCTTGAATCCCGTCTCATTATTAGAGTTGTCCATCCAATTCAAGACGAAATTTGTTGTTCCAGCAGCCAGAGCCTGCAAGTTGCTCGGCGCAGTTGGAGGCGGCGTAGCTGCATACCGCAAAATCATTTTGTCAACATATACCGAATGGTCAGGTGTGCTACGGGTAACCTCATCAAGATTCAATTCGACAGACTGCTGGTCTGCGCCATACACATCACGAGTGAAGAAATAACTTCGATACTCAGTTGAGTTTACTGGTTGTTTTTGAGCGCTGCCACCGAGATTGGGATGAATTTCCGGCCATTGGCCGTTCACTTGCCACTGCGCACGCGCGATAACTTCAATTTCGATTCGTCCGCTTTGGGGAAAACCAACTTGTGATACAAGATACCAATCTTGGCTCGTCATTTCTTTCCCACCCGGAATCGGTCGTCCTCCGCCCATATTTTCGGCTTCCAATGTGTATGGAAAACTCGGTGGACTAAGTGTGACGTCTAAATGCGTCGTTTGATTAGGTTGAATAGAGAAATTGACGACTGTAGTTCCAAATCCTGACTTTTCAATTGTAAACCTGTAATTTCCTACTTCGAGTTCGTAATCAAAGATTGGTGTCAGAACTCCTGCTGCTGGCCAAGGTACACCGTCACGATAGATCTGTGCACCAGACGGTGAAGTGACAATAGTTACTAAACCAGTTAGATTCACCACCACTTCAGTAATCTGATCAGCAGGAGTCGTGACTTGTTTAATCTGCTCGCCACCAGTGAGCGCAATTCTTACTTCATGATTTCCACTATTGATTCCAATCAAGTTAGTTGGAGTAGCAGCATTAGTATATGGGACGGAACCATCAACCAAAACACTTGCACCTGCTGGATTCGAATTAATCCAGAGGTAGGCAGTACCAGGACTATAAAGTCCTTGGCTAACAACACCATTGTTAGATATAAGATAACCCTTTTGAAAATCTTGCCGTGTGATTAAACTACCTATTGGATATTCATCGCTTACCGGAGCATTTAATGCGGTGATACCATTATTGTTTAGGTAATATCGCAAGATTTCTCCCTTGATAAGGTATGCCTCGTTCTTGCCTTGCTGGTTTGGGTATCCTTTGTTGTCAGGATCATACATAATCATGCATTCGCCAAGTGTACCACCGGAGAAATACTGAACGTAGTAATAATCAAGAGGATTGGAACCCGGAATAAACCTGGGTGTCACATGTGCGACGACGGATTGATTGTTAAAAACATTAGTCGGATATCCGACTCGTGCAGACTGGCCATTTCTTTTGTAGGCTTCGACAAAAAGGTAGCTAATGTTGGGCGACCAACCGATTGTCGGGCTACTAATGGATCGTAACGGTTTTAGGAGAAGCTCTTGTTGAGCCGCTTGGGTAGTATAATCGAATGCGCCTGGACCATAAGAACTGGGATATAAGTAATCAGTCGCAACTGAGCCATTCCATATAATATACCCTCCCTGAAAGTCTTGATAGGTGCGTCCATTCTTGGAGTACTCCTGACCATTTGGAGCACCAAGGTAACTATCGGGGCCATTGAGTGAATTCCACTTAAGCCACATCTGTCCGAAGATTCTCACTGCAGATCGAGCTCCCCGCATCGCGTCGTAAATCACATAATCATTCGAGAGACCACCTGTAACAGGAGCAAGGTACACGATGGCATAATCTTCAAGCATTGTTGGCGATCTCCACGCTTTGTTGTACCACCTAAAGTCTGCAAGATTAAATCGTCCAGACTGCTGAAGAACTTCATCGAAGATGTAGGTGTTGGCGGAGGTGTACTCGTTATTTTTAGTGGGATTACCATTGGTACCGATATCTACAAACTGTGCCGAAACAGATGGTCCATTCAGATTATCCTGCATGTGGATATGGATGTGATCTCCACAAGAGTACCCGGTATTACCAGTAAAGCCAATAACCTGACCGCGTTTAACACGCTCACCTTTCTTAACAAAGATATAGGGCGTTGTCGAATTGTGATAATGATGGTGGGCTGTACGTACGTACTTACCAACATCGGTTCTTATCTGAATGGTAAACCCGAAGCCAGTACCGCTACCATTGCAGTTGGGATCTCTTCCACCATAGGTTAAAGTTGAACCAAGCGTTCCATCTAGTCTAATGTCTTCGATCACACCATCGGCACTAGCAATAACAGGCCGCCCAATATCACCAGGCAATGCGTTTATACTGAAATCCCAGGCATATTGCAAATTGCCTTGGTGGGTTGGAGAAGAATTGTTTCCTTGTATACACATCCATTTTTCTCCAGGCAAAAATGGAGAATAGATCTGTTGTCCAAAGCCATCAGTAGCTATGACCAACATTGTCAACAAGTTTAATAGCTTCTTCATGGTATCTCCTTTCTTGGCTCCACGTTTCAGACTTAATGTGAATTTTCCTCTATTTTTTATCAAGTTTAGAGACAAATAATAATCAGGATAGAACGCTAGAATTCCTAATTCATTCGGTCAAATTGAGTGACCGTCCAATAAGATGACAATCCAGATGGCGGGAATTATTGACAAAAAAAGAAAATTTTTAGAGGAACTTAAAAAAATCGAAGGGAGGATAATGGTTTGCATTCGCCCCCCCAAAAAACGATGCAAAGTAACTTCAATTTAACCCAGTGGAGATATAGGGAGCCCAGTAATACGGATGATTAAATTTTGCATTGGAAAGCAGAGCTTGCTGTGCCTTTTGCAAAGCGACTGAAACATTCGGCGCGCGCTGCAATTCCAAATAGAAGATACGCATAAATTCCGCCGAAGCCTCGTCATCGACTTTCCAAAGCGTTGAAACTACCGAACTCGCTCCGGCATAAAGAAATGCCCGAACTAAGCCAATAACCTCGCCACCGGCAGATATACCCAGTTGATAGGTTTTTTCCACGCCAGTTTCGCATGCACTTAAAACTATCAAGGAATTCTGCATATGAAGGTCGAAGACTTCATGGACAAAAAGTTTACCATCATCGGCAGTGGTTGGAGCCAATTGCAGTGCCGACAACAAAGGATCCCTTACCGATGGCATACCATGCACAGCAAGGTGAATGACTTCATATTGGCTGGCGAGCTTGACTAAGGTGTCCTTTGTAGCAGGTTTTCCAATAAGTGGAAACACCGAATTACCCAATGAGTTTCTAATCGATTTGACCTCTTCTTCGACAAAAGGAATTGTACCATCAGAATAAGCCATCGCCAAGATCCTTCGACGTGGTGTTGGAGTTGACTGTTCGCTCAGAAGTTTCATCACACTCGCCGATGGGAAATTAACCACTGCAAAACGCTCAACCAAAAAATTTTGATCAACTAATAACATTTGAAAAGGCAGATAGTGCAAAACATCATCGGGCAGGATAATCAATGTCTTGACACCGGTCAGCAAGCCAGCGACTTTGACAGAATCAAGCAAGACTTTTCCAAGATGACTCGCCATCTTGCGCCAGACGATCTCTTTCAGATTTTTCTTTTGCATCTGATCATGCAACAAGCCCACATCATCGCGCAACTTTTCTCGAGAATAAGGCACTACAAAAACTCTTAAATCATCAGTTGCAGGTAATGCACAAATCAGCATGTGTTCATCCAGCACAACATGTTGAAGCAAAAGTGTATTGGCTGGTAGAATCCTTCGAATATCTTGCAATCGAATTGTGGGGACAGCTACAACAGAATTGAATCGAGGATTTTTAAGCTCGAGTTCATAAAGAAATTTTGAATACTCACTTTGAGCTGTCACCAATTCTTTTGATAACCTTTCGATAACTGGATTACGGGTTTCGGTTGAAGCCATCGCAAAGTTTTCCGCAAGTTGCGAGTTAATATTGGTGACATTCCTTCGTAATCTTTGCTCTTTTGCTATAAGCGCACTGTCTGGATTATTTTGTAACTTAAATTCACGTTGAGCCATTAATCCTAAGAACGCACGGGCTTTAGCCTTCTCAGCAAGCTCAAAAATTTGTGAATATTGTTGTAGTTTATAGGCGAGGTCAATCTGTTTTTCCGTTATTTGACGAAGTCGGTCATAATAGCCAGCCCGATTAGTGCCAACTTTAAGACTATTGGCGATTTTCTCGAGATTTTCCGTGGCCTGTGTGAATGCTAAAGCAGCTTCTTGATATTTTCCCAAATCTCGGTAGACATTTCCTTTGCCATCATTTGCCCCAGCTATGAGTTCCAAATCGCCGATTCTTTGCGCAGAAAAAATAACCTTGTTAAACAAATCAATTGCCTGTGTATACCCTCTTTTTTGTGCAAGTATACGTGCAAGAGCCAAACGGCCAGCTTCAGTTATGTAGATAAGATGGCGTGCTTCAGCATCAGCAATAAGAGCTTCCAATTCTGTTGTCGATGCAGGAATGGTTTTTGATTCCCGATAGCAATTTGTAAGAGCTATTAAAATTTCTGCCACTTCTTGCCAATGTTGTGTTTCACGTGCAAGTGGTAAGATTTGTTCGTAAGTTACAATAGCATTAGTAAAATCGTCTTGGTTATGGTAGTATTGTGCAATAGCAGATTTTGCTGATATAATCAAGTCTATTGCTTGTAAGGTCTCAGCCAATTGCAAGGCTTGTTGAGCAGTTTGTATTGCCTTATCGTATTGTCCCATAAAATTAAATATCTGTGCGATCGTAATTAAACCATTAACTTCATTGCGTTTGTCGTTTATTTTGTTGAAAATTTTATTTGCTTCCAACCCAAGTAATATAGCTTTTTCGTAATTATCCTGAAAAAAATATACATTACTCATGCCAGACAAAGCCGCAGCTTCCAATTGTGGATCTGTCCTTTTTATAGCCAAGCCTCTAGATTCTTCATAATATTTGATTGCCTCCTGATATTGGCCTAAATCTTTGCATGCATCACCAAGCTTTTGTAACGAAATATTTAGATCACGTTCAAGATTCAGTTTCTTGCTGAAAGAAAGAACCTCCAAATAAGTTTCCTTTGCAGCCAAGAAATCTCCCATCTTAGCCTGGGTAATTGCCATATTGCCGGCGACAAAAATCTGTTCTCGTGGACTATTATGATCCAATGCTAATTTTTTTGCCTCTTGATATTTCTCAAGAGCATCTTTTAAATTACCCTTTAGGTCATTAATAGCGCCCCAAATAGTTAAAGCCCTTATTTGTAACTCTCTGTCGCCTGTCATTTGGGCTAAACGATGGCTTTCTCGAATATCAGTTTCAGAACCTTGCGTATCTCCTATTGTTGCACGCGCAAAAGCACGATAACATAGTGTAGCGCTACGCGCATCAACATGATTTATTTCTTTCCAAATCAGATCGGCTCGGCTAAAAATCGTGATAGCAGTGTCAGGCTGACCCTGACCAAGAAGTTGGAAAGCGGAATTGTGCAAGTCGTCTGCCTCTTGCCCTTTACGGGCTAATTTTGACCACTCGTAAGCTTTCCGTGAATAAGCATTATGAGCACCTAGGAATGTGAACTGACTATCAGCGCTATTAAAATAGCGATTATGATAGTAAAACATTCCTAATGATAATTTTGCAATAGGAGATTTTGAAGCCTTTAGCAGGTTACGGAGGCTATCAACAGCGCTGGTATCGTTTGAGAGGGAGTATACACGAAGCAATAAAGCAAGAGCATCGGCATTGACTGAATCTGACGATACTATACGATCTAATATTTTTCTTGCACCCCCATAATCAAATTGGCGAATTAATTCGTTGCATTCGGCTAAGGGGGTATGGCGGGAGCAGCAAATACCAAGTATAAAACCAATGATCAAAGCATACGCAACTATTTCTTGTTTAGGATGATTCATACTGATGTCCTATAATTAATTAATCACCAATTTCCAGTTTGCGTGTTTCGGATTGCCCTTTCAAATGGGTTCCAACGTAGGCTTTAACCTGCCAAAAATATGTCTTTCCGGGTTTAAGCAAAGAAATAAGGGTAGCAGATAGCTTTAGTTCGGTCGTTTCTACTCTCTCTCGTTCGGCTGGATTTTCACCATCCCAAACGATAACAACATATTTTGTCGCATTTGCAAAGACTCGCCATTTGAAATCGAATGATATGTTCTCCATCTTTTCTTTTGGTGCAATTAATTCAACCGTCTCTGTTTCTGCAATACTTCGTTCTCCTGCATTTGGAATTGCCTTGTAAAATTGAAAGATGACTACACAGATTATTACTAAACCAGCAACTGCAAATCCCAGTTGCCGCCAAGGGACTGAGAAAAAATCGCTTACTTTATGTTTCCATAAATTTGGAACAAACACCGGATGTTTTGAAATATTAGCTTGTGCAAGAAAATTTTCAAAATCTTCGATTTCTTTAGACGTTGGTAAAATAGCTTGGCAATTTTCGCATTGTGCAATATGTTTGTGTATTGTTTTCTTTTTTTCACCGGTAACAAGCCCAGCAACGTAATCAAAAAGTTGTCTTTCCTCGGGACATTCTGCTTGAAACGTACTAATTTTTTTTGACTTTGTGTTCGGAGATCTAAGAGAATACAAGATATGAGAAAGAAAATGAGCTTCTTGTTTACATTGGTGACAACCAGAAAGATGTTCCTGAACATGTTGGATTTCATGATTAGATAGCTCTCCCCGAACATATCGATCCAGTTGTTCACCTGTCAAATGCATTGATACCTCGCTTTAATTTTTTCAATTAAATTTGTTCATGGGTGGATGACAATAATATGACAATTCAAGTCAAGTTTTTTATTGATCGCTAAACTTTTGTTGTAAAAGTGGCAGAAGTTTTTTACGAAATTTTCTATCTAAAACATCTTGAACAATATTCTTGGTAAGTTTCATACAGCTAATGATCTGCTCATAGGTCATGTCGCGCACATATTTTCGAATGATTATCTTATAGTCACGACATGCATCTTTAGGAAAATGCTCTTTCAAGAGATTGCAAATCTCGATCTTTACACGTTTTTTATCATATCCGCATCCAGAAGTATTGGCAAAGAAAGAAGACATGGGTTCATGAGTAAGAATATTGAAGCGCTCTTCTTTAATCTTTTTTATCAGGTTCAGTGTAACACTTTTTGCTATGGCAATTAAAAGTCCGGGCACATTTCTGACTTCCACTTTCGTATTATAATAGCTATCGAAGTATTTTACAAGCACATCATGAGAAATATCTTCAGGCTCTAAGCCGAAAACATTATGGTCTGAAAGCATGCGCTTAATTATACTTTTCTCAAGATATTCGCGATGCTTCAGATATTCTTTCCAGAAGTGGTCATCTGGTACTGGCTCATCACGGTTTGAGAGATTATTCATGTTGGCTGACGATTCCTACTTACTTTTATTTGAGATTTCAGTCTGTGCAGCAAAGTTAAACTCCAGTAAATAAGTGTCTATTTCAGTATCATGCTGGAGGATTATCAGAGAAAATGTGCCTACTGCGAGCTTGAAGAAAATTAACAACTTTTAAAGAAATAGGCAATAGCGAAATTCAATTCACTTAATCCCGTAACGCGGGACATAGCATTCATCTCCCCGCAAAATCGCTTGCGCACTTTTCTGCCGCCCATCTTCAGACTTGATGAGATGCAAGCATCAAGTATCGAGGATCAAGCATCCAGCATCTAGCAACTTATCCCTTCAATCCCGTCAGCGTAATCCCCCGAATGAAATATCTCTGCGCCAAAAAGAACACCAACACAATCGGCAGCATGACGACAACGGCGGTGGCCATTTGATACGGCCAGTTAGCGGAGTGCAAAGAGTGGAACATGGCAATGCCGACTTCAACGGTGCGCATGTCGTTTTTGTTGGTGATCAGCAGCGGCCAGAGAAAATCTTTCCACGAGTTGATGAAGGCAAAGATGGCGAGTGTCGCCAGCGCCGGTTTTGAGAGAGGAAGAATAATTTTCCAAAAAATAGTGAATTCCGAAGCGCCATCGAGACGGGCGACGTCTTCGTAATCGCGCGGAATGGTGAGAAAGAATTGCCGGAGCAAAAAAATTCCCCAAACACTCGTGAGCGCCGGCGTCACGAGTCCCCAGTACGTGTTCATCCCGCCAAAGGCGTTCATAATCAGGAAAGTCGGAATCAAGGTCACAATCGCGGGAATCATCATGGTGGCGAGATAAAGCGCAAAAATTTTGTCGCGCCACCGGAAGCGCAGCCGCGCGAAGGCATACGCCGCCATCGAGCACGTGAACAATTGGCCTAAAACCGTGCCGAGCGAGACGATCAGCGTATTTAGAAAAAAGCGATTAAAAGGAAGAAGAGTCAGCGCTTCTTGATAGTTGCTCCATAAGAATTTTTTTGGAACGAATTTTGGGGGGAAACTGTAAACTTCCAAATCATCCATCAACGAAGTCGCAAGCATCCAAAAAAATGGGATAAGCATGGACAAGGCGAGGGCGAGCAAGCCGGCGTAAACGAGAAGTGGGCCCAACGTTTTACGTAATGGGTGAGATCGTCCCATGTCATGAAGTCGTCTCGTCTTCCGCGCTTGTTTCAATTCCGGCGAAAATATCTGACACGGGCAGCTCGAAGCCGGGCAAAAGCTCCGGCGCGGTCAGCGTGTCGCGAACGCTGTATTTGCCTTTCGGGGTACAAACCAGCACTTCACGGGTGTTCGCAATCGCGACCCAAACGATCTTGACGCCCTGCCGAAGGTATTCATCCACCTTTTCCATCATCTGCATAAAGCTGTCGCCGGGAGAAAGAATTTCGACCGCCAAATCCGGCGCCATGGGCAAAAAGCGAAAAAGATTTTTCGGCAGCCGTTCTTTTAAAATGAAGGAAATGTCCGGCCCTCGGGATTCGCGCCGGCGTTCCGGCCAGAGACGATAGTTCGCGTCGCCGCCGACCAAGCCGATTGGATGCGTCTCTAAATAAACATTGATTTTGTGGACTATGTTGCCTTGGATGACGGCATGAGCAAAACTAGGCATTTTAAATACCACCCTTCCGTTATAAAGTTCGGCAGGAAAAGGCAGCGAGAGTTTTTCCAGTTCATCAACTGTCACGTCGTTGCGCAGTTCAAGTGGCACTTCTTCAACAGCGCCAAAGGCATTTGCCTCCGCGCCTGTTTCTTTAATCTCAGGCGACGCAATTAAAATAGATTCAGCCATGTGTGCATCTCAAAAAATTGGGTTCTTTTTATTATGAACTCAATATAACGCATTTACCGGCAAATCGCAAGCTTTTTCAGCCAAGCTTGAACGTCCCGCAGCCAAAATGCGTGTGCTTGCCGATATGAAGAATCGACGCCAGTTCGAGATAAGGAAGGATCGAAGCCGGAATCGGCGCATAGGTTTGGGTTCCACGCCATGCGCCGGGCAGATGTTTGGGCACGCGGTCGAGATTTTTGTATAAACACTTGACCGTTGCAGCTTCGGTCATGGCGTTTTGCAAGGCGGCTTGCTCGCCAGCGGTTAAAATCGCCGTGACGCTTTCACGAGATTTGTGACGGCCGGCAATCAAACCGCTGGCGCGGGCCACGAGCGCTTCAAGAATGATTTGCAAATTTTCCTGCGGCTTTTCGGCGCCGCGATTGGCGTTTTCACCGGCAGGGGTTCCAGCCAGATCAAAAGGCGTGAGCCAATTCAAACTATAGAATCTTCGAGGCGACTCCGGCTTGAACGTCAAGCCCTCGGCCCATTGCACCGGCGTGGGACGATAACGCAGATCCAATCTTCCATCTTTAACCAGAGGCGCCCACGTTTTGCCGTGCGCCACATGAATGGCGCTCACCTCGAAATGGCCCCACAAACGTTTGGCGCGATTCCACTTCGTATCGGCCGTGTAACCGGCCTCCTCCATCGCCGGCAAAATCAATTCGAGAAACAGGCCGTGATCGGCGCTCTCGCCGAGCAGCTTCAGCTCCCAAAAAATCATCTCGCCAAATCCGAACGTCTGCTTGGTTGGATAAGCCAACAACACCGCTTCGAGAGGCCAGCTCACGGCGGGAAAAGGCGTGGTGACGTTTTTGTTTTTGTCCGAGGTTTGCGCGTGATATTCCGCCAACGGTGTGATCGCCTTTCGCCACGGAGCGGCTTCCTGGGTGGCAAGGCGGTTTGAAATAATCGAGCCCAGAACAAGCGACAGCTCGACCGGCAAATATTCGGGGAGCGTCACCAACGAGCTATTGACTTTCCACGCGATCAAATAGCGAAGCAGGCTAATCGGTATTGGGGAGGGCTGCATATTCGATCAATTCGTATAACAATTTGATGCGGGTCTTCGGCCACTGGCGAATTCGCCACGCGGCGAGCATATCTTTGGCGTCTTGATTGAGCTGGCCGAGATAGCGGCCCCAATAAAACTGCTCTTCTTTGGGATCTTTCAAATCCAGCAATTCCTGAAGCTGCCGCTGCTCGACCGGATATAACTTGGCGCGAAAAACTTCCGCCATCTCCAGCAGGCTCAAAAACTCCGCGAGATCAAACGTCAGCAAACCCTGCCGGTCACGCAACCGCGGATTCAAAAATTGAAACGGCGAAGAATAAAACTGCGCGGTCAATCGATCCGGCGGCAGCCGCGGCTCGTAATGAGAGGCGAGGCAAAGAATTTCTCCCATGTTGAGCTTGCCGCCAAGGCCAACGGTCGGAAAAATCTGCATTAAGCCTCTCAACTCAGCGCCGTGATAAAGCAGCATCTCTTGCAGCCACGCTTTTAACTTGCGCCGGTACATCATCACGAGAAAACGATTCGAATCGTGAACGTGACTTCCCAAAAGCAGCGGCGAAATCGCGCCTTCTTCGTTACGAACTTGTTTCGGCATTTGATTGACCAAACCCCACACGACGACGGATATTCGTGAGGTGTTGGTCAAACGTCTGGCGTGCTCGATAACCGCAGCGCAAAACCGGCAATACTCATCCTGCTCGCGGCCGTAGAGACAACAGCGCCGGCAGGGGCCGTTCAACGCGGAAATGGGGGCGCCCATCTCCAGCTCATCCGAGGCCGATTTTGGCGGCTTGGCGAAATATCTGAGGGTGGCCAATAACTCCGCGCCGCTCTCGCATCGGCGCAGCCAATCAAAGATGTTGAGCATTGAGCGCTTTTTTGAGTTCGTCGTAATGCGCGATGATTTGCGGATTCATCCACGCACTGAGATCGATGGGCAAACGCCAATTCTGCGCGGCTTGGTTCGCATAACGATTGGCCCAGTCCGTCAAATAACTTTCCGGCTGGATTTGCAAACGCAAGCTGCCGAACCCGAGATAGCGGCATTTGCCGATTTTGTGCGCCAAACCTTGTTCCAACGCCAAACACCACAACAAACGCTGCAGCTCTTGCTGCTCGAGATTCCAAAATCGAATCGCAAAGCGGCACACGGCGCCCGGCAAAATGGCGCGTAGATAACTCGCTTGCGCCGTGTCGGGTTTGAACTCATTCACCTTTTCGACAATCGGCGCCAGCGGCGCGTGTTGAAAGAGCCGCCAGTCCTCGCCGATGCGAAAAATCGGGACGCGCCCCTTTTGAATTTTTTTCCACTCGCCGTTGATGAAATGCCACGAGCCATACGGATAAGGCGCTTTGAACCAGGCAAGCTCCGGCGATTCGAACACGCCGAAATTAAACGCGAGACGTCCCATCAGCGCTTGATTCGGACCCGCGCCGACAAAGCCGAACAAACTGTCCACCGGATTGAGATGGCTGAGATCGGAACTCGGCTGGCGCGAATCGCTTGCAATCGTGTAAAGGTGGCGAATCATGCCCTTGATGCTTTTGCTCGGCAAAGCATAAACTTTCTGTGCGCCGCGCTTATCCGCCTCCGGCGAGGCCATCGCAAAAAAATCGTGGCCGTTGATCGGGCCGTCGTCGAGCCTGGCCTTGAACGACGGCTCGCCGCTTTCTTGCACGCACGTCGGTGTGAGAATTTCCGCTGCCACCACCAGCTCGCCGCAATAACCCGCAAAGGCGCGATGTGAGATAAAGCCCTGGCTGGTTTTGATCGGCGAGGAGGAAATTTGTTTTGCCGAGGCTGCGAGCGCACCAGCAGGCTGCAACACGTGAGCCGCGGCCTCGCCATCGAGATGAAGCGTGTGCCAAATGCCGGTTGGCGACGCGCTCTGGCCGCCAAATAATTTTTTGCCGATGCCGTCGGGCTTGGCCGCCATCCAATTGATTCCCGAGACCGAGGCTTTCACCCAGCCGAACCCGCAGGTTTTTTCGCCGCCCAGCGGAATATCGCCGCGCTGAAAATCCTGCAGCAAATGTTTGAGCAGGGCAAACGTCTCCAAATCTTTTTCATCAAGATCCTGAATGTCGAGGCGCAATTGAAAAGCGAGTTGGTCGCCATACGCATAAAGATAATCAGCCTTGGCTTCTTCAATCGGCTGCGCGGTTTTTGGATCCATGCGCACGCCATCCATCGCGCACCACGCGGATTGTGAGATTTTCGGATCGCTTAGATAAGCGTCGGAGAAAAAGACGAGGCCGCGCTCGCCTTGTTTTCCGAAAAGACGATCCAACTTCGCGTTGGTCTGCGCTGATTCGCCCCACAACGTTTTCAGCACCTGCGAAGCGCGTTTGCGAAAGGCGCCTTTGATCGTGCTGCCGGGAATAAAGACTTCCCATCGCCCGGACTCTTTGGCCGACGGCGTCCAAACGAGCATCCGCATGAACATTTTATCATACGGCTTGCCATACTTGCGCGACTTCTCGCGATTCGCCACGCCCCCGAGGCGAAAGTCGGTGTTGTAAGGCTGCGTCAGCTCCTGGCGCACGCGGTCGCGGCAGGCTTGCAGCAGGGAAATTTGGTTGCGGTCGTTGCTGATGCTTTTTTGCAAATTTCGCGGCTGAAGCATGTGATGATAATCAACGCGGCTGTGCGAGTCGAGAAACTCTTTCCACGTCGCGGCGCGAATGCCTTCCGGCGGCGCGACCGGATTTTTCCACTGCTGCTCCGAGATTTTGCGCTCGAGCAGCATGGTCTTGATGCGAAGATGCTCTTCGCGGCTGGCAATTTCCGCGTCGATCCAGGGATCGCTGCGCAGCAAATTGATCTGGCGATCAACCTGCTGGTAAAGCGAGGGCAATATTTTCCCGCAAGCCGGCGTCAAAATCTGAACGAGCGCCGCTTCATTTTGAATTTGCGGTTCGAGCCGTTCGGCGAGCTGCACATCGAAGCCGAGACTGCCGGCAAGCTCTCGCCAGGCCTCGTGATCGAATTGCTGCGTGGTTTGGCGAACTTGCGCCAACACGTCGAGCAGGCGCTTCGCCATATTGGACTTTTTGCCGAGCGCGTCATCGAGGGCGGTTTGCGCCGCTTCTTGGCTTGGAAACGGCTTGTCGACGAGAGGCTGCAAATCATCAAGTGTTTTTTTGGAGAGCGGATGCTTGCCCTTGCCCAATTTCGCCACCGCCGCTTTTGGAAAAACCCAGCCTTCGATTTCGCGGTTGGCTCTTTCGCGCAGCCAGATCGCGAGAACTTTCGGCAGATACTCCGCCAATTTCTTTTTCCAAGCCTCCGGGCTGAGAATGGGGCCGCCGATTCCCATTTCCAAACGCTGGCGAATCGGCTCCGGCAGCGTGCGCATGGCTTCGACCAGCAGGCGGCCTTCAATCGCCGCGAAAGCCGGAACCGCCGGATCCAGTTTGCCCCAGTTCCAGCCGACCAAAACCGGATTGCTCGCGTTAAAACGCAAGTTGATGGTGAGATGATTGGCGCGATCATTGACGGAAGGCGTTGAGGAGGCCGTAAACGGAATGCTCATGTCGATGCGGCATCGCCCCAAGCCCTTGCTTTTGCCGGCGCCGAACCAGAACCGGCCGGCTTGCAGCTCTTGCAGCACGTAATACAGCCGCGCCGCATTGTCGCCCTGTTGCAGCGTCGCGTCGTTCACTTCGATTTTAAGATTGAAAACCGCGTTGCGAAACAGGGTTTCATATTTATAGTTGGCGTTGGCCTCGGCTGCCCAGCGATCTTCGTCGAGGCGAATGCCCATGCGCAAATCAAACAGGCGTTCGCGGGGATAACTCTCCTCCTGCAAATTGCACTGCACGCGCGCAATCAAATTGCCCGGCATCTGCGACTTGTACAAGCGCAGCCACAAATGATTGAGCAGGCCGATGTTGCCGCCGCTGCGCGATTGGCCGATAAAGGCGTCCATCAACGATTGCGCGGTGCCGGCGATTTCTCCCGGCAAAGAAATCAGGCGCTGCGTCCCGTCACCGTCCCGGGTGAATAACGTTTTGCGCGCGTTGCCGCGATAAATCGGCGACTCCGCGAAAAGCTTGCCTTGCAAAAGCATAATCCATTTCCTCCTCTCTGATTGATTCCATAAACGCCGCTGAGGAATTCGCCTCAACATTTGTATTGATTTATCCAAAGTTAAGCAATTAGACTTTCAATGTCAATCCCAAAATCAATTGTAACATCATCCGGATCATGATATTTTCCGGCTTGACTGCGTATGCTCTTGCCGATCATCCGCTTCATCGATGGCGTAAATATGGCAAATGTTGGGACTGCGTCCGTAGGATGGTTCAACGCCGCCGCCGCTTTCGCTTCGCGCTTGAAGCGTTTCTTTTCCTCCTCGCCGGCGATCGCGTGCGAGGAAAGAAATTTCAACGCCACGACGCGCTCGAGCCTGGTGTCCTCGGCTTTGTAGACGACGCCCATGCCGCCT
>Ga0187892_10001028_pt1 | contig 67941 bp, 53 predicted proteins | sample MA1701073metaG_FD_139345 | JGI IMG/M metagenome (GOLD analysis project Ga0187892, IMG submission 139345) | Bio-ooze microbial communities from a basaltic lava cave in the Kipuka Kanohina Cave System on the Island of Hawaii, USA - MA170107-3 metaG ... | reverse complement strand
TTTCCGCACGCCGTAGCCGCAGGTCTTTAGCCTGCGACCGACCAGCCGATCGGGTCACGCAGGCTAAAGACCTGCGGCTACAGGATCGGGAAGGGTCTGACCCAACACAATGAGACGGCCTCTGAAAGCCCGCGCTCCGACGCAAGGGCGAACTGAAAGCCCGCGCTCCCGCGCGCGAGCAGGCTTGATTCGCGCGGCCGCTCGTGTTAGCATGGCGGGAATGCAGCCCACAAACGGCTCTCCGGGGCTCGCGCGCCAAATCGGGTTCTGGTCTGCGGTTGCCGTGGTCGTCGGAAGCACGATCGGATCGGGAATCTTCCGCTCTCCGGCGGGCATCGCGGAAAAGGTGCCCGATCCGCTCGCGATGCTGCTCGTTTGGGCGGTGGCGGGGCTTTTCGTGCTGTGCGGCGCGCTCACGATGGCCGAGCTTGGAGGCGCGTACCCGCATGCCGGGGGCCTTTACGTGATTCTTCGGGAAGCCTACGGCAGGATGGCCGCGTTCCTCTTCGGCTGGGCGCAGCTGGTGCTGATAAGGCCCGCCGCGCAGGGAGCGGTCGCGCTCGTGTTCGCCGAGTACGCGCTGCGTCTAAAGGGCTGGACTCCCGAATCGACGGAATTCAACCGTTGGGCCACCTACATGGCGATCGGCGCGATGATCGTCGTAGCCTCCGCGAACTACCGGGGCGTGCGTTTGGGAGCTGGAGTCCAGAACTTGACGACCCTCGCGAAAACCGGCGGCCTTCTCGTCCTGGTGGCCCTCGCCCTCGTGATGGCGCTTCCCGAGGGCACCGGAAACTTCTCTCCCGCGCCGACCCAAACCGGTCTTACCTTCAGCGCGTTCGGGCTGGCGCTCGTCAGCGTGCTTTGGGCCTACGACGGATGGGCGGACGTGAGCTACGTGGGAGGGGAAGTGGTGGACGCCAGGCGCAACGTGCCCAGGGCGATCCTCACGGGCACCGCGATCATCATCGGCGTGTACCTACTCGCAAACGTGGCCTATCTCGCCGTCTTCTCGACTACGGAGATCGCGACGAGCCAGCAGGTGGCGGCCGACGTGATGCAGCGGCTCATAGGCGCTCCGGGCCTCGTGTTCATCGTGGCGACCGTCATGATCTCGACTTTCGGGACGCTGAACGGATCGCTTCTGACGGCGCCGAGGATCTTCTACGCGATGGCGGAGGACAAGCTGTTCTTCCGGCCGGTCGCGCGCGTCCACCCGCGCTTCCGAACGCCTCACGTTTCGATCGTGCTTACGGCGATCTTGAGCGTGGTGTTCGTGTCCATCGGGCGGTTCGAGTCGCTCACGGACACGTTCGTGATCGCCCTCGTGCCGTTCTATGGACTGTCGGTGGGAGCGGTTTTCGTGCTCCGGTCCCGGCAAGCCAGGCGAAGCAGGGATGGCGAGGTCGGAGGCCGACTCGAGTACGACCCGCCCGTCCGAACGCCCCTCTATCCCCTCGTGCCGCTGGTTTTCATCGCATCGACGGTCATCCTGCTCGCGAACTCACTCTGGGACGCGACGTCGCGCCTGCCCACGCAGATCACGCTCGCTGCGGTCCTGGTGGGCGCGCCCGTCTACTTTCTCACAGTCGGGAGGCGACGCGGACGAGCCTGATGCAGGCCGCGGGCGCTTACTCGAAGAGAAGCACGTCGCGAACCGATCGGAGCAAGTCCGAGTAGAAGTTGCCTTCCACGCTGCGGACGATCTCGAACGGGCGGTCCGGCGCTCCGAAGAACGGCCGCAAAGTCCACCCCAACTGCGTTCCCACGAACCCGAACAGCACGATCCAGGAGATGAGAACCTTCCGGGCGCTCGCCCATGTCGGGGAATCTCCCGCAAGCTGCCTTACCCCTCGCGCGAGGAAGCCAGTGCCAAAGGCGGACGCCACACCGATTAGCCCGACGTTCAGCAGCTTGTAGAACTGATAGTCCGTGGTGGTCACGAGAAAGAATGTCGTGACCGGAACGAAGGCTAGCAACAGCAGCGATGCGACGCTGACCGCGGAAACCAGCACGGTGAAGAGCTGTGCCGCGCGCACCTTCGCGCCCACCTGAGCCATCAGGATGTAGAGCGTCGGAAAGCAGATCGCGATCGTGAACAAAAACAGTACGGGCAGCTTTATCGCGGACGAGAGCGCCTGCTGCCAACCGTCGAAGGCACCCATGACCGCCCCGAATACGGACATCATGGCGAACGAGCACATGTAAAGATTGGAGACCCGGATGGGCGCTCCCGAATCCCGGCGAACTTCTTCGAGAAAGGTTTGGGAGTCCGAAAGGACTCGAAACGTGGCGGCGAGAGCTTGCATGGACCTTCTCCTTTGAAGGCGGATCGCACCCCGTTCACGGGGGACGCATTGCATGCAACGCGGCCGGCCGGCCCCATCGTTCCCTCGCGACTTGGGCCTGCGCTTGCGAAGAAGCGAGCGCGGGCTACTGCACTTTGAAAGTGGCCGTCGTCTTCTGCGTCATGGTCATCTGGCCGAAGGTCGTCGTGCTCGTCCCCGTGCCCCCGCCCTCCACGGGCAGCCCGGTGGCCAGATCCACCGAAGCGTTGCCGGTGAAGTCGAAGCCCATCTTGATCGTGCCCTGCTGCCCGGACGCCGCGGGCGCGCTCATCGAGGTCGAGCCCTTCATCGTGTAGGACAGCTTCGCAAAACGCTTGCCGCCCCTGTTCTCAACCCGGACGAAGCGAAAGTTGATCGGAATCTTCGAAACTTTCGCCGCCGAGCCCATCCCCGGCATCTGGCTAAGCATCTTGCCAATGTCGAAATGCGTGGTCCACTTTGAGCCCGGGGAGACCGGCCCTGCGGGGAACTCGACGCCCATCAGCCCCATCCCCATTCCCCCCATGCTGGACATGATTTGCTTGAGCATCGGGTTCGAGGACGAAGCCTTCGGCTCTCCGACGATCCTTGCCCGCGCATCATAAGTGGCTTCGAACGACGCGCCCTTGATCATGTTCTCGATCATCGAGACCTGCGCCGCCATCGGGCTGTCCTTCGGAACGGTCACTTTGACCGACGAAATGGAGTTCTTGATGACGAAGCCCTTGGCGTTCTTGGAGAGCACGTTCAGCGCTCCCGTCATCCGCTGCACCATGTCCATGCTCGCCATGGAGGGCGGCACGCCAGGCCCTTTGTTGGTTTGGACGATCTTGTTTTCGACCGTATAGGTGTGCTTCTTGCCGACGGCCAAGTTGAGCCGGAGGGTGATGCTTTGGGCCGTAGCGCCGCTGGCGACGCCTAATGCGGCCAAGAGAAGGGCGCAGCGGATGCGCGGCGTGCGATCGAGCTTCATCGGCACATTCTAGCCGGTTCAGGCCCATAGGGGACCACGGCGCCGACCGGCGCCGCGGCGGGGAGAACCTGAGGCGCGTAAAAGTGCCCTGGACGAACAACAGAACACCTTGCACCTTATGCGTCCTTGCAGGTGGATTGTCCGCGCGAGCCCGTATTGTGCAAGAAAGCAACGCCCGGATGAGTCGAAGCTCCGGGGGCAAAAAGATTCCCGTTTCCGTCCGCTCTCGGGCCAGGCCGAGCGAACTCCTAGTACCAGGCGGGATCGTCGAGCCCATCCTTGCGAAACCCCGAGGGCGTGGGGAGCGCAGCGTCGGCCATCGGGCGGACCGATCGCCTGGAGCCGTTTCGATCGCCTCTAGACGCGATTCCTTGCGAGGCCCGAGCCGACATCCTTGCCAAAGCGTCCCGGTCGACGCCGAATGCGTTGGACTTCACATAGACTGGGCGTGGAAGGCGCCCGAGCATTTGACTTACGCGCACGAACCGGTATCCCCGAGATTTCAGCTCCCGAATGATGGCCGGAAGCGCTTGGACCGTGTTCGGATGCCCGTGCAGTAGGATGACGCTGCCTGGCTGTGCGTTGCCGAGCACTGCCGATGCGATACGCGCGGGGTCGCGCGGTTTGAAGTCCTGCGCCGCCACGTTCCAGTGCACGGTCACGTAACCGAGGTCCTGCGCGGTGCGGATCACGATCTCGTCGTAGCGCATGCCGGGCGGCCGAAAGAGGTTGGTGTGCGCTCCGGTCGCCTCGTGTACCGCCTTGCCGCAGCGAGCGATTTCCATTCGGATCGCCGAAGCGTCCATCCCTGTAAGTTGCGGGTGCGAGTACGTGTGGTTGGCGACCTCGTGGCCCTCGTTCATCATGCGGCGGACTAGGCCGGGACTCCTTTCCACCATCTTTCCCACCACGAAGAATGTGGCGTTGACACGTTCTCGGCCAAGGATGTCAAGGATCGGCCGCGCGGTAACGGGGTTCGGGCCGTCGTCGAAGGTCAATGCGATCTCCTTGAGGTCCTTGTTGCCGTGGATGAGGATGTCATCGCGCAGGGCATAGGTCGTCCTCTCTTGAGAGGGGAGCGTGCCCCGGCTAAGCAGGAACCCCGCGGCGAAGGCCCCAGCTCCGAAGGCCGCGCCGAGGAGAATTGCGGATCGGTTCGACGCCATGGCGCAGTTTAGAACATACGAGGTCGGAATGCGCCAATGTCGGCATACGACGGCCTGAGTAGGTTGCGCTCCCTCTGCTCCGCTGAAACGGCGCTCGCAAAACTGTTCGTGGCGCCATTGAACATTCCTTAGGATTAGGCATTCGCCCGATACTGAATTCAGATCAGCTTGTCGTAAGCGGAGTGATGCCCGATCCAAAACCATACAAGGCCATCGCCGGATTCAACGGCAAGAACTCGATAATGAAGTCCGACTCGTGCCGATCGGTACCGGCCGATCTGCTTGAAACGTCGTAACGGATGCGCGGGGTTCGATTTGAGCAGCCGGAAGGCGCGGTCCGCAAGCTGCCGGGCTTCTATTGGCAGTTCGCGATAGAGTGACCCAAACCGCCTCGAAGCCCGATGCTTCACAGCTCCTTGCAACGGCCTTCTCGCAAGTCCTCCAAGGCTTCCTCCGCGAGCCGGTCGAGCCTGCCGGCGGCGACGTCGCGCTCGATCTGAAAGTCCCAGAGTTCGGCGTCGTACTCCGCAAACCATGCCCGAAATTCCGCCAACGCCTTGGGAATAGGTTCCGAATTGCCCGCTCGATCTCTTGGACGGTGCTCATACGAACTCTAGTATTCCCGAATGCGAAAGGATCCTAGCTCGCACCCGCTAGACCTTCGCGCTCTCACCTTTGAACACGAACTCTCCGTTGGCGTAGTCGACCAGCACCTTCTGTCCCTCCAACACCTCGCTTCGCAGGATCATCTGTGCCAGCCGGTTCATCACGTGGGTCTGAATCGCGCGCTTGAGCGGACGCGCGCCGAAGACCGGATCGTAGCCCGCGGTTGCGAGCTGAAGAAGCGCCTCGTCGGTGATCTCGAGCTCGATCCTGCGGTCCTTCAGCCTTGCCGCAAGCTGCCTAACCTGAATCCGAACGATCTGCTTGATCTCGCTCACGCCGAGCGGACGGAACACGATGATGTCGTCCAGCCGGTTGATGAATTCCGGCCTGAAGAAGGAGCGGACCTCCTGAAGGATGCGCTGCTTGGTCTCTTCGAAGGATGACGGCGTCGAATCAGGCTGTTCGGGCCGATCCGTCAGATCGGCCGGGCCCGCGAAAGGATCGTTGCAATACTGCGAGCCAAGGTTGCTCGTCATGATCACGGCCGCGTTCTTGAAGTCCACGACCCGTCCGTGGCCGTCCGTCAGCCTGCCGTCGTCGAGGATTTGCAGCAAAACGTTGAACACCTCCGCGTGCGCCTTCTCGACCTCGTCCAGGAGCACGACCGAGTAAGGGCGTCGCCTAACCGCCTCGGTCAGCTGGCCGCCCTCTTCGTAGCCGACGTACCCGGGAGGAGCCCCGATCAGCCGCGCGACCGTGTGCTTTTCCTGGTACTCGCTCATGTCCAGGCGCACCATGTTGCGCTCGTCGTCGAAAAGGAACTCCGCGAGCGCCTTCGCGGTCTCGGTCTTGCCGACGCCCGTCGGCCCGAGAAACAGGAAGGAACCGATCGGCCTGTTCGGATCGCCGAGCCCCGAGCGGGCCCGACGGATGGCGTCCGCAAGCGTCCGCAGCGCTTCGTCCTGTCCGACCACCCTCTCGCCGATGCGCTCCTCCATCGTCAACAGCTTCTGCATCTCGCCCTGCATTAGTCGGCTGACGGGAATGCCTGTCCACTTGGCGACGACCTCGGCGATGTCCTCGCTGTCCACCTCCTCCTTGAGCATCTTGCCCTCGGACTGCAGCTTCGCCAGCTCTCCGGTCTCCTCGTCGAGCCTCGCCAGGAGCTGAGGAATCTTGCCGTGCTGGATTTCCGCAGCCTTGCCCCAGTCCGCCTCGCGCTCGGCTTGAGCGAGCTGCGTGCGCAGGACCTCGATCTCCTGCTTCACCGCCCGAACCGCTTCGATCTTCGTCTTTTCCGTCTGCCAGCGAGCCTGCATGCCGGACAGCTTTTCCTGCTGTTCGGCAAGCTTCTTTTCCGTGGACTTCAGACGCTCCTTGCTTGCCGAGTCGTCCTCCTTCTTCAGCGCCTCGCGGTCGATTTCGAGCTGCGCGATGGCGCGCTGAGCCTCGTCGATCTCCGCCGGCACGGAGTCGATCTCCATCTTCAGGCGGCTTGCAGCCTCGTCCATCAGGTCGATCGCCTTGTCGGGAAGGAAACGGTCCCCGATGTACCGGTGGCTGAGCGTCGCGGCGGCGACGAGCGCGGAATCCGTGATGCGCACGCCGTGGTGGATCTCGTAGCGCTCCTTCAGGCCGCGCAGGATCGATATCGTCTCCTCGACGCTCGGCTCGTCGACGAAGACCGGCTGGAAGCGCCTCTCCAGCGCCTTGTCCTTCTCCACGTGCTTCCTGTACTCGTCGAGCGTCGTCGCGCCCACGCACCGCAGTTCGCCCCGCGCGAGCATCGGCTTGAGCATATTCGCTGCATCCAAGCTTCCCTCCGCCTTGCCTGCGCCGACGAGCGTGTGCAATTCGTCGATGAACACGACGATCCTGCCCTCGGCCGCGCGAATCTCGTCGAGCACGGCTTTCAAGCGATCCTCGAACTCGCCGCGATACTTAGCGCCCGCGACCATCGCGCCAAGGTCGAGCGCGATGAGCGACTTGTCGCGCAATCCTTCGGGAACGTCCCCCGCGACGATTCTTTGCGCGAGCCCCTCCACGATCGCGGTCTTTCCCACCCCGGGATCGCCGATCAGCACCGGGTTGTTCTTCGTTCTCCGCGAAAGCACCTGGACCACGCGGCGAATCTCCTCGTCGCGCCCGATCACCGGGTCGAGCTTTCCGCTTCGGGCGCGCTCGGTTAGGTCGATGCTGTACTTTTCGAGCGCCTGGTACTTGTCCTCGGCGGCCTGGTCCGTCACGCGCCTGCCCTTTCGGAACTCGTCGATGGCCTTTCGAAGCTCCTCCGCCGTGACGCTGTGCGAGCGCAGGACCTTGCCGGAGGTTCCCGCCTCCTTCGCGATCGCAAGCAGCAGGTGCTCGGTGGACACGTACTCGTCGTCCATCTCGTCCGCCAGGCGGAAGGCTTCCTGGAAGGCCTGCTGCAGCCGGGGCGCGAAGGTGGACCCGTACGCGACGCCCTCTCCGGCGGCTTTCGGAGCGCGCTCTAAATCGTCCGACACGTCGCGTCGCACGGCTTCCGGGTCCGCGCCTAGCTTCTCGATCAGCGCGTCCGCAACGCCGTCCTCCTGCTTGAGCAGTGCGAGGAGCATCAGCTCGACGTCCAGAGCGGTCTGTTGGTATGTCTGGGCGAGGCTCTGGGCGTCCTGTAGCGCGCTCTGCGCTTTCACGGTGAGCTTGTCGAATCTCATATTGAGTCCTTTACTATCAAATCTATTGCCTCATCTATTATAACATCGGATTCGGCCTGGGCGATCCCCAGATGCGCGAATGGGATCATTTTCCTATGCAAAAGTCCCGGAACACGCTTTCCAGCACGTCCGCCTGCGCGTCCTCGCCCGTTACCTCTCCAAGAGCCTTCAAACACGCGTAAAGCCCCACGGCCGCCAAATCGTCCGGGACGGGCGCATGAAGCGCATCGACGGCCGACACGAGCGCGTCCTTGGCTCGCTCCAACAGCGGCGCATGGCGGGCGTTGACCAGGAGCTCGCCGTCGAGGAGGCTCAGTTCAAGCGCGCGAGCGGTCTCCGCGAATAGCTCCGCGATGCCCTCCCCGCTGATCGCGCAAAGCGAAAGGCGCTCGCCCGGGTCGGGGGCGATGTCCGACTTGTTCGCGATCCTCAGGAGTGGCGCCGAAATCCCCGAGCAGTTCTGTTCGTCCTCCCGGTCCCAGCCCTCCGATGCGTCGTACAGGTACCACACCACGTCCGCGGACGACGTCAGCTCGCGCGCGCGCCGCACGCCGATGCTTTCCACTTCGTCGGCCGACTCCCGCAGGCCCGCCGTGTCCACGAAGACCCAGAGCATGCCGTTCCGCTCGATCTGCTCCTCCACGTAGTCGCGCGTCGTGCCGGGAACGTCCGTCACGATCGCCCTTTCCATGCCGACGAGAGTGTTCAGGAGGGAGGACTTGCCTGCGTTGGGACGCCCGGCGATCACGACGCGGATGCCCTCGCGAAGCAGCCTTCCGGCGTTGGCGCTTGCAATGAGTTTGTCGAGCCTCTCGCGCGCCTCCGATAGCCGCGCCGACGCGGCCTCGCGATCCAGCTCGCCGACCTCTTCAGAGAAGTCCGCGCTCGCTTCGACAGCAGCGAGCACGCCGCCGATCGTTTCGCGCAGCGCCGAGACCTCGCGGTTCAAGGCGCCGGAGCGATGAAGAGCCGCCTGGCGAAGTTGAGCGTCCGTTTTCGCCGCGATCGTGTCTCGAACGCCCTCCGCTTGAGTAAGGTCCATGCGCCCGTTCAGAAAGGCGCGAAGCGTGAACTCTCCGGGCTCGGCGAACCTCGCGCCCGCGCGAAGACATGCCTCGATCAGGCGGTTCACGGAGGCGCGCGAGCCGTGCATCGAGATTTCGACCGTCTGCTCGCCCGTGTAGCTCCTGCCCTCGTCGAACGGAAGCGCCAGACCCTCGTCCGTTCCGCAAACCTTGCCGAAGACCGCTTTCCGCGGTTCGGGCGCGCCCGGCCACGGCCTGAAGACACCGGCGGCGACCCGCCAGGCATCCGGCCCGGAAAGCCGCACGACGGCGACCGGCGCGGGATGCGCGCCCGTAATGGGCGCGACGATCGTATCGGAAAGCTCGCGCAACGCGCGGAAAGTTTACGAGAAGCCGCGATTCCGGGGCGGCCGTCCGCGTACAATTGCGGTGTCCCCATGCGCGCGCGCCGGCTGATCTGGCTTGCGGTCCTTCCGCTTTTGGCGGCCGGTTTCGTGGGGTTCCGCGGCCGCGGCGAAGCGCAGTTCGAGATCGGTATCTGGTACTGGCACTCGCCCTTTCGGGTCTCGGAGGACGAGGCCAGGACGCTGCGTTCGTGCGGAGTCGGCCGAATCTACGTTCGCGCGGCCACCTTTCGGGCAAGGGAAGACGGAGCGGAGCCGATTCTGCCGCAATCTTGGAAATCGGGCGGCAGAGGGATTCCCGTGGTTCTCTGTTTCAACTTCGAGCCGGCGCTCGCCCGCGGTTTGGAGAGAGCGAGCTTGGACCGACTGTCCGCAGACTTGCTGACGGGCGTCCAAAAGGGGATCTCGGATGCGCGATCGGCGGGAGCCGACATCGCCGGCGTGCAGTTCGACGCGGACTGTCCCACCCGTTTGGTCGGGCGGTACGCGGAGCTGTTGTCGAGGTTCCGCAGCTTGCTCGATCGCTCGTCAGGAACGAGAGCGCGCCTCGAGCTTTCGGCCACGATGCTGCCGACCTGGCTCGGGACGCCCGGAGCGGACCAACTTGCGCGAGTCGTGGACGTTTGCGTTCCGCAGTTCTACGAGAACAGGCCCTTCAAGACCTTGGCCGATTTCAAGCCGGTCGGCGATCCCGCCGAGCTGGAGCGCGGCTTGCGAAAGGCAGCCAGGCTTCCGGGCGAATTCCTCGTCGGTCTGCCCGTCTACGGGCACGCGGTTCTCTTCGACGGGAGCGGAAAGATCGCCGGGATGTACCGAAGATTGTCGGCCGGCGAGGCTCTGCGGCATCCGGGATTGGCGGCCGTCGAGACGTATCCATCCGACAGGGTCGGTAAGCCCGCAAGCCGTGAGTCCTACGTCGGCGAGGACGTGCTGATCGTTCGCGCTCCGAACGCAGACTCCTCTGGCCAAGGGATGGGTTTCGCGATCGCCTATTCGCTCCCCACGCCGGAGATCTTGCGGGCTCCCTTGCGGCTTCTGCGCGCGGACAGGCCCGCCAACTGCAGGGGAATCGCGCTCTTTCGCTTTCCGGAGCCCGGAGAATCCACTTGTTTGAGCCTAGACTCGCTCTCCGCGGCGCTGAGGGGCCGCAAGGCCGAACTAGTCGCCAAAGGCCGGCTGATACCCGGCGCTGCCGAGCCAAGCGCCTTCTCGGTGTCCGGAAAGGGGCGCGAGGTTCGCGCCGAGCTTTCGCTGGAGGGAAGCGCTTCGACGTTCGCTTGTCCGGGCGCCGTGTCGGTTTTGATTCTGTTCGACCAGGTTGGGATCGAAGAAGCGCTAGCGGGCGATTTCGACTTCGTTCGAGTCGGACTATGGGACGCCGAAACCCGAAAGCTGGTTCCGGCGTCCGGAATGCGCTCCAATGCCGTCCTCCTCGAGCGCGGACATGCCGCCGGTGGGCAGCGCCTGCGAAGCGGCTCGATTACGCATTCCGGCGGCGCGACGCGGGCGAGAATCGAATGGCGAGCTCTTGGCCCCGGAGGCTTCGAATCGTTGAGCGGAGCGAGCGGCTTGGAGCTTCGCGTGCCTGGGGGTGCGCGGAAATGAGGCGGCCGCGTTTGGTGCGTCCCCTTTTCGTCCTTGCCGTCTGCGTGGCGCCGATGGCGGGCGCCCACATTTGGTACGTCGTGAAGGGCGTTCACTTCAAGGGGGGAAACGTGGACTTCGGGAACCCGCCCCCGCGCTACCAGATCCATTGGAGCGGCTTGGGTTATGGCGGCGAGTGGAGGCCTGGCACGGAGTACCTGTGGTTTCCCGACTGCCGAAGAGCGTGGCTGGACGGCAAGGAGCGGAATTGGGAGGACGAAGACCAGGTGAGAAAGCGCTGGGAGACGTCATTCGCGGCAGCGGTCGACAAGGAGAGGCGCGGCCGCTACCGGGAGGCAATCTCCGATTACGCGAAGCTCGCAAAGGCGCCCTTCGAGCGCGGGGACTTCCTTCGCGTTCGCGGCGAGGTACTGCCCATCGCCGTTGGCGCGCCCAACACGAAGGGCCTGGACGCATACCTGAAAGGAACCAGGCCGGGAGGCACGTTAGGTCCGCTTTCCGCTTCGCCCGGGCGGTACGCAAAGCAGTTGGAGCCGTACGTCCTGTACGACGGGGCGATGACGGCGTACGAAATGCGCGATTATTCGCTCGCTGCAATCCGCTTCGAGCGTTTAGCTCGCAAGCACCCTCGGACCCCCCGCGCCGAGGCGGCGCTGATCATGGTGCCGCGCTCGCTGCTCAACTCGGACCGCTCCCTGCCCAAAGGCGCTCGCTTGCTTGCCGATTGCAGACGCGCCGACTCGGCGCTGCGGTCTCTACTATCGCAGTTTCCCAAGACACGGTTCGAATCGAACGCGCACTGCTGGCTAGGACGCATCGACTACTTGTTGGGACGGACGGAGCTGGCACTTGCCCATTACCGCCGGGCCCTCGAGGAGGCCGAGCATCCGGAAGACCGGCGCGTCGCGATAGACTCGATGGCGATCTGCGAAAGCGACCTTGGCCGCCGCGAGCGCCTTGCGCTTGCGTACGTCAAGCGCTTTCAACTCGCGGGAGCGGAGCACCGCCTGCTGTCGCAAAAGCTTCTCGCGGACACGCTTGGCACGTTCGACGTCGCCGCAGCCGATCGGTTCGTTAAGCTGCTCCTTTCCGACGGCGGCGCGTTCCCCGCGTACTTCGACATGCGTATGTACTTGGCGGAGCCGACAAAGTCGCGACGAAGGAACCTCCTCTCGCTTGCGGAGGCGTGGTCGAAGCGTCATCCGTTAAGTCCGGACGCGGCGTACATGCGTTCCCGCATCGCCGAAAGCCACTACTTGGACGGCCGCTATTCGCTGGCGGCGAGCTCCGCGAGGCGCGCCCTTGCGTCGAGGAACAAGTCGGACGATGCCGCGGCACTCGCCACCTACGTCCTCGGCTCCTGCGCGCGAAGGGCCGCCCGAACGGCGGAAGCCGCGAGGCACTACGAAAGGCTGCTCGCCCGCTATATGCGGTCCTACCTTGCCGCTGGCGCGCGCGAGGCGCTTGCGCTTGCGCACGAGCGCCTGGGGAGGCTGGACAAAGCGCTCGAAGCCTATATGCTCCTGGGCTACGAGTACGACGTGGCGTACCTGCTGGACGCGAAGATGACCCCGGGCCAGCTCGCTCGATTCATAAACTCGAGGCCCCGCCATCCGAATCGAAAGCTGCTGACGTTCTCGCTCGGGGTTCGCTACTTGCGGGAAAGGAACTGGCGGCAGGCGGAGCGCTGGCTGTCGAAGCTGTCCAGAAAGGAGCGCCGCGGGTTCGCGGGAGTGGACGTCCCTCCAAAGAGAAGGGGCGACGCATTCGATCCGAGCTACCTCGCTTACGACGATGCGGAAAGCCTTCGGGACCCTCTGGAGACGGCCCGCGACCTGAGGCGGCTCGAAGCCCGGGTTCGAGTTGCAAAGGGTGCCGACGCGAGAGCCGCCGCGATGCTTGCGATGGCGAAGTTCTACTACGCCGGCCGCAACCTTGCTCTCTACAACGCTACGCTGTGGCACGGCGACCGGGCGCTGGTCGTGGGCGCCTCCTGGAACCACGGCGCGGCGGACAAGTCGGACATTGAAGCTCTCCGAAGGCACCACTACGAGCACGAGTGCATGGCCCATTCCCTGCAGATCGCGCAGCACTTGCTCAAGCGCCACCCGAAGTCGCGTTCCGCTCCCGAGGCGGCGATGCTCGGAATCAAGTCCGCCAAGCGGCTCGCCTCGCTCAATCCGTGGTGGCGCGACGAGGAGCAGCGCGCTCGATTGCGCCAAGAGGCCCTCCGGCTTTGCAAATTCCTGGCTAGCGTTCATCCGAGCCACCCGCTTACCGCTCTCGCGACGAAGATGTCCTTGGACCTGCGCGCGGAGCAGACCAGGGCGAAGGCGGATGCGCTTGCGGCCGCAAAGTACCGCCAAGATTCGCCCGGCTTCTAGACGCGGTACGCGCCCTCGCGAAGGCGGGCAAGCGATCGAGCAAACACCTCGCGGCTTCCCTTGCCGTATACGCGCTTCAGGGCGGACTCGATGCGGACGGACGGCCACAGCCACTCCTTGATTGAAAGCCAAATGCTGTCTCGCCCCAATTCCCGAAGGAGCGCTCCCAGCCGGGGATCGCGTTCGGACGACGCGCCGCCCAGTTCGCCCAGACAGTGGCCCACGCATCGCGCCTGCTCGTATGCCCGAAGCGTCGCCTCTTCGCCATCCTCGTCCGACGCGAACGCTCGGTCGAGTGCCATCGGGGAGAGCCATCGCAGAGCCCCCGACACGAACTCGTCCAGGAACTCCTCGTCGGGCTGGGACTCGAAGCGCATCGCGACCGCCTCCTCCAGCCAATCCGGTGCGCGGCCCTGGGTCAAGTTCAGGGTTGCCACGTGCGCGTACTCGTGGGCGACCGCCTCCGAGAACTCTAGCGGGTCATCGAGCAGGTAGGCGGGAAGGCAGATCTTCTCGTACGGGTACTTGTCCATGCAGTAGCCGTGCGGGTTCGTGGCCCAGGGAGCATCCGCCGCCTCGCTCAGGATCGCGATCAGCGTAGGCGCGCCGTGCTCCCAGCCGAGAAGCGTTGCGACGCGATCGCATGCCGGGAGGATCAATGGCTTGAACTGCTCGATTACGTCGCCCGCCTCGTCCGGCAGGTATTCGAACTCAAGCCAATCGGCGATGCGCTCGACCTTCGAACCTTGGATGGAGACATGCTCCGCCTCGATCAGCCGCACCCAGCTCAGCCACTGCGCGGACTCGCCGGTGCCCAAAGCCTCCATCATTTCGACCGCCTCCTTGAGACGGTCGTCGTAGTACAGCTCGAGCACCGTATCCCAAGATGCTCGCTCGCGAATCAATTCGCGATTTGCGGCGTACGCTTCGATATGCATTTGGGACCGGGCGGGCTTCCGCAGGCTGTCGATCCGCGGGCCCAGGATGCTCGAATCTCTCCTCCTCATCGGCGCTTGCCGCGCACGGCTTCGTAGCTCTCGTCGATCAGCTCCAGCGCGAGATCGAGCGTGTCCCGGTCCTCAGCCGTGATCGTGACCCATCCGAACCGCCCAACGTGGCTCGCGACCTCGATGCTGGGATGCTGCACGAGCGCCGCCTGCTTTTCGAGCGTGCTCTTCACTGTAAGCCGTCCCAGGTTCTCCGTGCCGACCGCGAACATCTTTCCGCGCACCTTCCACACGACGTGTCCCCAGGGATACTCCTCGACGGCGCCTTCCTTTGCCATGCTGTGGCTTCGGAAAGCGTCGAACACGGTGTGCCCAGCGAGGGCCCCATCGGATTGGCTCATGGTTCTCGCTCCGAGTTGGAAACGGAGTCGCCTTTAGGATAGCCGCTCCACCCAAGCTTTGCATGCGCTGGGAACCCGTAGCCGCAGGTCTTCAGCCTGCGCGACCGATTCTGCGGCCTGAAAGCCCGCCGCTCAAGCGAGCTGAAAGCTCGCGTTCCTAACGCTCGCCGAAGAGCGCGAGCGCGCAGCTCGGGTGATCGAACATCTTCTCGTGGTCGTGGCCGATGCCGCCCGCTTCGACGAGCCGCCAATTCAGCGCCCAGCCCTTCTCGGCGGCGAGCTTCTCGGCGAGCGCGAACGCCGCCTTGCCTCGCTGGAACCTTCCGGCGCCCTGCTTCATCGCGTTCGGGCTCTGGTCGAAGTTCGAGTCCGGACGGTCGTCGGCGGTTCCGAGGTAGAGCGTGAGCGGCGCTGCGAGATAGCGTCGGATGACCTCGTCGGAAGACAACTCCTCGGGCAGGTCGCCGAACCCGTATCCGAACGGCAGGTCGCGAGTGGGAAACAGGTCGGAGCCGGGGTTCGCGGCGACCATCCCCTCGGCGCCCGTATCCTGGAACGCGGACATGCGCATGACGAACTGGCCGCCCGCGCTGTGCCCGATGATCCAATGCTTCATCTCGGGCTTTCCTTCTCGAAGCCGAATCGCCGCTGCGAGTTTAGGGATCAGCGCATAGGTCCAATCTTCGGGCTTTGCGGGCTTGCGGTCCGCCGTGAGGATTCCGCCCATTTGGTACCGGCGGCTCGGGAAGCGCTCGCTGTCGAACTTCGGCGCTACGATTAGCGCCCGAAACCGATCGCCCATCCCCACGGAGTGATCCCGGTACTCGTCCGCGTTGCGGTTGACGCCGTGAAAGACTAGGATCAGCCGCTTGCCGTCGTAGAATTCCGGCTTGTACGTGAACGCTTCGAGCTTCGTGCCGTCGAGGTCGATCTCGACCTTCGACTTTCCGAGTGGGAGGGCGTCGGGCGCTTGGCCGAGAACGAGCGCGGCGAGCAGCGGGAGCATGGAAGAATTGTAGCGAATGGGGAGATCGAGGAGATGCAGGAAAGAGTGCCTGCGTTCCGGAACGCGGTCTTGCTCGCCCGGAACCCCCACCCCTTGCCTCTCCCCCTATCCTCGCGACGCTCGGACATGGGGAGGGGAATCTTCTGGGGAGGAATGCTTAGAAACCTCCCTTCCCCCTTGTCCCGGCGTTCCGGGACAGGGGGAAGGGTCGGGGATGGGGGTCTCCGGGACGTGCGGCCGGTGCATGCTGGGAACTCCGAGTGCGGCGTCCGCCCTCGGAACCCCCACCCCTTACCCCTCCCCTATCCTCGCGACGCTCGGGTAGGGGGAGGGGAGCGTTCGACTCCCGCCGTCCGTTCGTCCGCCTGCTTGCCCACAAGCTTGCTATCGCACGGACCAAAGGCCTGCGACGTCTTCGCCGATCCTCTCCAGGCGCGCAGCCGGCGGCTTGATCCAGCGCAGGCTGCCGTCCACCGTCAGCGCGTGAATACCATTTCGGTGCCTCGACTCGCCCTTTTCCGAGAACCTCGCGCCGGCGGACTCGGGAAAAGCCAGCCTGGTTACGAATCGCGATCCCGGCTCGGGCAGCGCGTTGCCTGTGTCCCACCCGATCGCGAAACCGTCGCTCGCCAGCGGCGATCCGCTCGCGTCCAGGAGCGGGTGCGGGTCGAAGGTGCGCCTCGCGCCGCGATTGGAGGTCTCTGCGACCAGCACGACCTCCGATGGGTAGGCGATTCTGGGCTGTTCGGCGAACTCGCGCGCAACGTAGAAGCCGTATGCGGAATCCACGCGCTCGATGTCGTCGCGGTTGCCCCGGTTGGCCGCCAGCTCCGACTCCCCCGCGGTAGGGCACCGGAAGGAGGCTCGGCGGCTGAAATTGGCGTGGATTTGGGTCACCCAGGTGACGGGATGCCCTCTTTCCAGCATCGGAGCATCCTCCGCGTCGCGGACGAACACGGGCGGAAAGCGGTCGTTGTTGTCCTGCAAGTACAGCCCGAGCGCCGTGAAGATCTCCTTCATGTTGCGCGTGCAAACAGACTCCTCCGCGCCCTGCTTTAGGGTTCGATACAGAAGGAAAAACCCAAACAGTAGCAGCACGCCCATCACGGCGACGATGCCGAGTTCCTTCTTGCTGACGTAGACGCTCTTTCGGCGCTCCTCGACCTCGGCTGGGTCTAAGGGCTCGCCCTCCGGGTTCACCGGTAGGTCACCCGGTCGGACGCCCCGTTCGAAGAAACGATGTAGTTCTCTCGCAGGACTTTCGCAAGCTCCCAATCGTTTAAGAGCAAGTTCGTTCCGGAGCCCTCGCGGACGGGCACGCTCGCGAGCTTGATGCTGTCGCTAGGCACCTTCTGAGCAAATCTTCCAAGCGCTGCCAGCTCGTCGCTGCTTAGCTCGCCTCCCAGCACTTCGGCCGCCTTGTTCGTTACTGCGCTGAGGAGGCCCGGGCTGGATGCGACCGCCTCCTTCAGCGCGAGCATGAAATCCCGCTGCCGCTCCATGCGCATGAAGTCGCTGTCCGAGTGCCGAAATCGAACGAAGCACATGGCCTGATACCCGTTCAGCTTTTGCCGGCCCTTCTTCAGGTTGATGTATAGGTCGCCGGCCCGGTCCGTCCAGCGCATGTTCTTCGGAACATAGATGTCCACGCCGCCCACGATGTTCACCATCTCCTGGAAGGCGAGGTAGTTCAGGACGATCACGCGGTCGATGTTGATACCGAGCACCATCTCGGCGGCGCGCTTTGCCAGGTCCTTTCCGCCTATGGAATGATAGGCGTTGATCTTCTGCGCGCGGTAGCCCGGGAGCTGAACCTGAAGGTCGCGAGGAATGGACACCCCGCCGATTCGCTTGTTCGCGAAGTCGATCTTGGCCACCAGCATCATGTCGCTGCGAGCATTCTGCCTTAGGACCTTTCTGCCTCCGGGCGAGCGGTCCTCGTCGCAGCCAAGGATCAGCAAGGTTACGCTCTCGGAGTTGAACACGTCGGCAGGCTGCGTGTTGAAAAGGGTCTGCTTCGCCCACTGAAGCAATACGGGTCCGTCGTAAAGCCACCTAGACCCGATTCCGACCGCAAGCGCCGCAACGCAAATCAAGCCGTAATACAGCCCGCCGAGAACGCGTTTCCAGGTGGGCGCTTGCCTGCGGGGATCTCCTACTGGAGGGCGTCCGGTCTGGGTGATGGTGGCAGGCATGCGGGGTTTGAATTATGACACTTTACGCGCGTGCCGCGGTTCCCGCCTCCTCGGAAGTGCCTGGCTCCGCGGGAACGTGGGGAAACACGACCCGGAAGGTCGACCCCGATCCCAGCTTACTTTCGATCTCGAGGGTGGCGCCGTGCGACGCTGCCAACTCCTTGACGATTCGCGTGCCCCATCCGGAGCCGGTTCCCTTCGCCCACTCGCTGCGGGCGTTTCCCGCGAGGATGCTGTCGATCACCGCCTGGCTCATTCCCGGGCCCGAATCGCAAACCTCGACGACATGCGCTCCTGCTTCGAACCGATAGCGGACGTGCACCTCGCCGATGTCCTCGGAGCCGCTAGGGGGAGCCGCGCCTTCGTCCGCTGTCTCCCGCACCGCCTTGATCGCGTTGCCGACCAGGTTTTGCACGATCCGGAACACGTAAAGCTCGTCGTGTAGGGTGGCCGGCGCGTTTTCGTCCACGTCGTAGCGAATCGCGACGGAGCTCTTGCGCCCTTCGCTTTCGAGGTACGCCGCGCTGGTCAAGATCGTCTTTGCGAGGGAGGCCGGCTTCCTGTCGGGCCGCAGCTCCTTTCCGGCGGAAAGATCGCTAACCAGGCGCGAGTAGCCGACGATGCGGTCTACGGAGTGTTTCAGCTCGTCCAGCGAGTCCCGAAGCGGCTCCAGCAGCTCGCCTACCGCGTCCTCCTTTCCGGCGCCCGCAAGCCTCTCGTTCAGCTGCCCCATCGCCATCTCGGAGAACGAGATGTTTGCGAAGAGGCTGGCCGCCAGGTTGCCGATGTCGTGGCTGACCTTTCCCATGCCGAGCAGCGTGGAGGCCCGGGTCGCCTCGTCCGTGAGGCGCCAGTTGAGAATGGCCATCGTCGAAACCGCCGCGACCGTGTCCAGAACCGCCGCATCCGTGTCGGTGAACGGGCCGTCGATCTTGTTGAGAAGCTGCACGACTCCGACCGGCTCCTCGGCCTCCATCGTAAGCGGAACCGTAATCATCGTCCGCACGGTGACGCCCGTCGCGGATTCGATTTGGCTAGCCGCGTCCTCGCGCGCCTCCGGAAACTCGGTGATCTCGATTTTGCGCGACTGAAACACCCGCCCGGCCACTCCGAAGTCGTCCGCGATGTCCTGAAAGGGGAGCTTCTCGCGGACCTCTTCGGGCAACACGTGACGGAATACGAGCCGCTTGTTCCGGTCGTCGTGGATGTAAATGGTGCCGCCCGATGCGCCCACCGCGTCCACGCAGATGGCCAGAACGTCGTGAAGCAGCGAGTCGATGGGGCCTGTGCTCGCGAGCTTTCTCGTCGCCAGCTCGACCGCGCGGATCAGCCGCTCGTTTGTGTCCATTCGCCCACTCGACTCTTAGGACGCGTCCTTCCGGCGCTTACGCTACCTTGGAACCCCCACAATCCATTACGATCATTCGAGCCTGGTTGTCGCTCGAGCCGCGAGGCTGCCCGCCGCCCAGCCTGCCACGGGGCCGGCCCCCATCACCGCGATCGCGACGGAGTCCGCCTGCGGCCCCGGTCCGGAAAGCAGCGAAGCCAGCGGATGCGCGAAGAGAACCGCGCAAGGGCCGAAGAGGGCCGTGGCAACCCATGCCAAAAGCGGCCTGGATTTCGCCCAGAACACCAAGCCGAATACGGAGCCGTACGCGAGGCCGACCATCAGATGCATCAAGAGCATCCACAAGTGCTGCGGCTCGGTCAGGCTCGCGTCGCCCGCCCAGCGGAGACGATACGCGAGCGCTCCCAACAGCAGGCCGGCGGTTCCTCCGTAGAGGAGGCCGCCCGCGATCCGCACGCTTGGACCGGAAAACATTCGGGAATCTGCTAGATCTACGGACGCCGCGTGCCTTCGAACGTCAGCGAGTCACCGGCTTTCCGTCGATGTGAAACTTGAGGGTCTCCGTCTTGGAGGACTTTACTTTCCACGCGCCGCCGTCCTTCACCCAGACCATGTCCGAGCGCTGAAGCATCTCCAGCTTGTGGGGCTTCTTTTCCGGATCGAGGACGGACCCGGCGATTTCCGTAAGAGTGCGCGTTTCGCACTTGGCTCCCTTCAGCGCGAGCCTTTCGATCTTCGTGGAGTACTTGAGGAGCTTGGAGATCGACTTCATGTTCCTCGAATAGGTGGCCAGGATCTCGCTTCTCGTGACCTTCTTGCCGTCGATCACCGTCACGTAATCGTTGGTCGTCGACTCGCGAAACGCCGTCGATGCCTGCTTAGGGTCCAGTTTGAGCCAAGCGTTAGCGTACCGGCTGAAAACGCCCTGGATCGCCTTGCGGGCGTCCGACGCGGCGTCGGCTCCGAACACCGTCCCGGCGGCGGCGAGCGCGACAAAGAGAGAGAGGACTTTTCGAATTCGCATGGCGGCTCCGACCCGATTCACTCTCGGACCGAGCGTTCAGACTACCCTGGCCAGGAAGTGCGAATCGGATTGCGGCCGGGGGTCGGTCCGGTTTAAGATTATCGGCATGTCGTCCGTTTCGCCAGATCAACTGCCCGCTCTCTCCGACGCGTATGCGCTGGACCCCTCGCTCGTCGGGGCATTTCGCCGCGACGGGCACGTCACGGTTCGCGGCCTCGCTTCCGAGCAGGAGGTAGCGGCGTACCGCTCCGCCATCGCGGACGCAGTGAAGCGCCTGAACGAGGAGACCCGTCCGCTGGAAGAGCGCGACACCTATGGAAAGGCGTTTCTGCAAACGATGAACTTGTGGGAATTCGACGAGGCTGTTGCGAGGTTCACTCTGAGTCCGCGGTTCGCGGGCGTCGCCGCGGAGCTGCTGGGCGTGGACGGCCTGCGCCTGTACCACGACCAGGCGCTCTTCAAGGAGGCCGGAGGCGGACCCACGCCGTGGCATCAGGACCAGTTTTACTGGCCGCTCGACTGTCCGACCATCACGATGTGGATGGCGCTTGTGGACGCCGACTCCGACATGGGCACGATGAACTTCGCGAGCGGCTCGCAAGCCGAGGGCTATCTGCGCGCGATGAAGATCTCCGACGAGTCGGAGGAGTATTTCGACCGGTTCGTGCAGGAGAAGGGCTATCCGGTGACGCCGACGGGGGCGCTTCGCGCGGGAGACGCCACGTTTCACGCCGGATGGGTGCTCCACAGCGCCGGCCCGAATACGAGCGGCCGGATGCGCGAGGCGATGACGGTCATCTACTTTGCCGACGGCGCGCAAATCTTGAAGCCTGACCATCAAAACCGACAGGACGACCTCGAGCGCTGGTTTCCGGGCCAAAAGCCCGGCGAACCAGCGGGCAGCCCCATAAACCCGATCGTGTTTCGTCGAACCGCGGCGCGAGAGGGCTAGGGCGGCGGAAGCGCAAGGAGCGCGGCGCGGCCCCTAGGACCCAACTCGACTCTCGAGGGGCGCCCGCTCGGGGTGGGCGAGCCTGCGACGGCGACAAACGTCACATCTTCTGTCTCGCCCGGCTTGATGGCGCGACGGCCCTTTTCCCAAGGCTCGAGATCGCCCGATGCCGCCGATCGCGCCGGACGGCACAGGTGCTCCCGATAATCGTCCGTCAAAACGCGCAGCTCGGGCAGTTCCGCGAGGTCCAACGCCTGGGAACCTCCGTTGCGGATCCGGACAATGGCGGTCCAGCGCCATGCCTTGAGCTCGCCGTCGCCGCCCAGCGCGCTCGTTTGGCGCAGATCGGCCAATTCGGCTTCGATCCCAAGTTCCTGAGGCCCTTCGGCGCCGGACTTGCCGGAAGCCATTCTCGGGCCCGCGGGCACAGGGCCCTCCGTGTCCACTCTATACGCGAGCCGGTCCAACCTCAGCCACGCCTCGGTCTGAATCCCTTCCCGGCCCTTCCTCGCCCCGAAAAGCAGCATGTCCGGAAGCCCGCGCGAGGGTGACTCTCCGATCAGCTTCCCGTAAAGCCAGATCCGCGTGCGCTTCTCGTCCCCTTCGACCCGGAACGACCGCCAAACGTCGTCCAGCTCCTGCGATGCGAGCTCCTTGCCGGAAGTGACAACCCTCAGCTTCCCCCCGGAGGGGTCGGCGAGCACTTCCAGGGGCTTCGAAGCGCCGGACCAAAGCTCGACTCCGGTGGGCACGTCGCCGGGAGCGCCGAACCGAACGCGAAACTCGAGCTCGAACGAGGACGCCTTCTTCGGGAAGTCCAGCCGAAGCACGCCGACCGCGTGATCGGCTACCGGACCTTCCGCGGAATGCCAAACGTGCACGTCTTTCCCGCGGGATTCGATACCGTTCGAGTTCGGATAGTAGACCCACTCGCGTCCGATCGGGCGCGAGACGTCCTGCGCCGCAAGTGCGGATGCGGCGACGATGAGCGGTGCGATGCCAAACATAGTCTTCAACTTAAAGGCGGAAGTTCTGCTTGAAACGTTCCCGGTTCTGCCCCGATCAGGTATCGCCGCCATAATCGGATGTGCCGAAGTTCGTCTCCCTCGACCTGAAGGCAATGCGCCATTCGGCCGCGTACGACCTGCTGGTCTCCACTGTTCAACCGCGCCCGATCGCTTTCGTCAGCACGCTCAACCGGTCGGGGAAGCCCAACTTGGCGCCGTTTAGCTTTTTTATGGCAGGCGGGGTGAACCCGCCGAGCCTCGTGTTCTGCCCCGTGCTGCTTCCCACCGGCGAACCGAAGGACAGCCTGCGCAACATAGAGGAGACCGGCGAGTACGTCGTAAACCTGGTCACGCGCGAGATGGCCGAAGGTATGAATGCCACGAGCTTCGACTACCCGCACGGGTTCGACGAGTGGGCGGTTTCGGGTTTCTCCGCGATTCCCAGCGTGCGCGTGGCGCCCAGCCGCGTCGAGCAGAGCCCCGTTCAGTTCGAGTGCCGAGTTTTCCAGATCGTCCGGCACGGCGTCGGACGGAACGGCACGACCTACGTGATCGGCGAGATCTTGCAGGCGCACGTATTCGAAGTTCTTTGGGATGGGGAAAAACTGCTCCGCGAGCGGTTCCTGCCTCTGGGTAGGCTCGGTGGGCCGAGGTACGTGGACCTCTCCGGGCCGGAAATCTTCACGATGCCGCGTCCGACCGAGGGCGCCGAGCCGTCTCTCGGTAACTAGAAGCCTTTCATGCGTCTGAAGCGGGTTCGGATATTCGGTTTCAAATCCTTCGCGGACCGAACGGAGTTCGGCGTGGATGGGTCCGTCATCGCCGTGGTCGGCCCGAACGGCTGCGGCAAGTCGAACATCGTGGACGCGATCCTGTGGGGCCTGGGGGAGGGAAGCGCCAAGCAGCTTCGCGCCGAAACCGGCCAGGACGTGATCTTCAGCGGCAGCGCGAAGCGCAAGGCGCTGGGTTACGCCGAGGTCACGCTCCTGTTCGACAACGAGGACGGATCGCTTCCGATAGACACGAGCGAGGTGGCGATCACCCGCAGGCTGTCTCGGTCCGGGGAAAGCGAGTACCAAATCAACCGCCGCAACTGCCGCCTGAAGGACGTTCTGGAGCTGCTCGCCGACAGCGGATTGGGACGCGCAGGGTACGCGATCGTCACGCAAAGGGAGATCGACCAGGCGCTCGCCGCTTCGCCGGAGGAGAGGCGCGCCTGGGTGGACGAGGCCGCCGGAGTGCAGCGCTACCGAGTTCGCAAGGCCGAGTCCCTGCGGCGCCTGGACGCGGCACGGGACCACTTGTCCCGGGTCGGCGATCTCATCGCGGAGATCGAACGGCAGCGCGAGCCGCTCCGGGAGGACGCGGAGGTCGCCCGGCGATACCGCTCGATCCGGGACAGCCTGCGCGAGGTCGAAGCGGGGCTGCTGATCGTAGAAGTGGCGAAGGCTGCGCGCGAGGCGGGCGAAGCCGAAAGGCGAATCGGAGAGGTGCTTAAGCTTGCGGCGAAGGAGGAAGCGCAAGCCGCCGCTTCGGAGCGGGCTTCGGAATCCGCATCCAAATCGGTGGGAGACCTCGAGCGCAAGCTCGACGAGCTTCGTGCAAGGCAACACGCCGTCCTTACCGAATTCGAGCGAGCGGAGTCCTCCCTTAAGCTCGGCAGGCAGCGGCTCGAATCGCTCTCGCACCTGGAATCCAGTCTGGGAGAGGATGCTCGCGTGTCCGAGCGCCACGTCTCGTCGGCCAAAGCGGAGATAGAGAAGGCCGCCGCAGACGAAGTCAAGGAGCGCGAGGCGCTCGAGCGAACCCGAGTCGAGACGGCGGGCGCGGGCGACGACGCCCGAAAGCTCGCGAAGCGACTCGAGCAGCTGGAACGGGACATCGAAGCCGCGAGGGAGGCGCACCTGGCGAAGGTCCGAAGAGACGCGGAAGCGGACCATCGCAAAGAGCGGCTTGCGGAAATCGCGAGGGAGCTGAAGGGCATCGACGCCGGGCTCCCCGATTTGCAAAACGCCGAGAAGGAGGCCCAACAGGCGCGCGAAGCCGCGGAGAAGGGATGGCGAGAAGTGGAGGAGCGGATCGAAGCCGCTCAAGCCGAATTGCGAGAGGCTTCCGAGGCGGAGGAGGCCGAATCTCAAGAGTCCCGTGCCCTGCTGTCGGAAAAGGGGCATCTGGAGGGAAGGAAGAACGGCATCGAGGCGACGCTCCGGTCCCACGAAGGGCTGCACAAGGGGGCCCGCGCGATTCTGGAAGCCGCCCGCAAGGGAGTGCTGAAGGGCGAGTTCCGCGCGCTCGGCGAGTCTCTGGCCGTCGAGCCGGAGTACGCGGAGGCGATCGAGACCGCGCTCGGATGGGCGGCGAACGACCTCGTCGTCGAGGACGTCAAGACCGCGAAGTCTGTGCTCGCTTGGCTCAAGTCCCAGAGCGCCGGCAGGGCGACGCTCCGCCCGCTGGAGATCGCGAACCCCGGCCCCGACCAGGACGGCGTCGCGCGCCTTTTGAAGCTGCCGGGAGTCCGTGGCGTCGCAAGCTCCCTCGCTGCCTGCGACGAGCGAATTCGGCCCGCCGTGGAGTGCCTGTTGAACCGCGTGCTCGTGGTGGACGATCTGGAAACCGCGCTTCGCCTGCCGAGATCGGGTGAGTGGTCCCGCGCGGTAACGCTCCAGGGGGAAGTGGTGGACGCTTCTGGCGCCGTGACGGGAGGCGTGCACGACGCGAGCGCGGGCGGCCTCGTGCAGCGTCGGTCGGAGCTGACGAAGACGCTCCGCGAGATCGAACGGATCGAATCGCGCCTGAAGGAGCTTGCGAAGAAGGCCTCGAGCAGGCAGAAGGAGCGCGACAAGGTCGCGTCGGAGATACAGCGCCTCCGAATCGCCGAGAAAAGCAAACGCGGCGAACTGGAAGAGGCGCGATCGTGGGCGCAAAGCCTTGCGGACGAGCTGGCGACGGCCGAAAAGGACCGCGCCAAGCTGCAAGCCGAGACGGAGCGCCTGGCTCGCCCGCTGCCGGAAACCCAAGACAGAGCGGACCTGAGCGAGCTCGAGGCCGCGCGGACAGGGCTGCTGCGAGAGCTCGCCGTTCGGAGCGCGGACGCCGACCAAGCGGAAACGAAGATGCTCGACGCGGAGCAGAGGGTCCTCCAGGCCGAGGAGCGCCGAAAGGAGGCCGAGAGACGGCTCGCGCATGCGCTGGACCACGAAAGGAACCGGCGACGCCGCTTGGAGCACATCGAGCCGGACCGGAAAAAGGCCGCGGAGGAAATCGAGGCTGCGGAGAAGTCTCGAGCGGAGCTGGCTAAGTCGCGGGAAGAGGTCGGCAAGCAGCTTCACGAAACCCAGGAACGGCGCAGGCTGAAGATGGAGGAGAGCTTCCGGGCTCAGGAGGAGGCCCGCGCCGCGCGAGCGCATGCGCAGGCCGCCACAGAGGCTGCGCATCAGGCGGAGCTTCAGCGGGCCAGGGCGGACGCCAAGCGCGCGGCCTCCGCGCAGAGGTTGCTCGAAGAGTACGGTCTGACCGAGAACGACGCGCTGGAGAAGGAGCCCTCGATCGAGCTTCCCAAGGACGCCGCATCGGTGACGGCGAAGCTCAGGCGCGAGCTGCGAGCGATGGGCGACGTCAACCTCGGCGCGGTCGAGATGTACGAACGCCTGGAACAGCGGCACGAGGAGCTGGAAGCCCAGAGGCAGGACATCCTGTCCGGAATGGCGGAAGTCGAGTCCAGCATCCGGGAGCTGGACGAGCTCACGCGCGAGCGCTTCGTGGGCACTTTCGAGAAGGTCCGGGAGGCGTTCGCGGAGATGACCGTGCGCATCTTCCAAGGCGGCGAGGGAATCGTGCGCCTTACCGATCCGAACGACCTGCTGTCCAGCGGGATCGAGATCGACGTCACGCTTCCCGGCAAGAAGCGCCAAAAGCTGGAGCTTCTCTCGGGCGGAGAGCGCTCGCTCTGCGCGACCGCGTTCTTGTTCTCGCTGCTGAAGGTGAAGCCCAGCCCGCTCGTGATCCTCGACGAGGTGGACGCGCCTCTCGACGGGCGCAACGTGGAGCGCTTCGTGGAGATGCTGAAGGAGTTCTCGAAGACGATTCAGTTCGTCATCGTGACGCACAACGCGACGACCATCGCGGCGTCGCCGGTCTGGCTCGGCGTGACCATGCAGGAGCCGGGTGTGTCCACGCTCGTTCCCGCGACCCTGCCGCCGGAAAGCGAGGATCACGAGCGCTCCGTGGCCGCGGTGGCGCTGTAGCTGCCCGTCGCGCCTCGCTTGCGGAACTCCGCTCGTCCAAAACGCAACGTTCCGCGCCGCGAGGCGTCTAGACCCTTAAGGAGTCTCCGACATGAACTTTCTGGCCACCATGATCGGCCTTGCGATCGCAGGCCCGCTTCCTCAAGACCCGACCGCCGAGCTCTACGCCGGCATGATCCCCGTCGGGAGAAAGGTCCCCGACGTGAGCGTCACCATCCCGAACGGCAAGACGGTGAAGCTTTCGAGCCTGTACAAGGGCAAAAAGGCGTTCGTCCTGAACTTCTGGTTCTATCACTGAGGGGCCTGCCGTGTGGAGTTGCCACACCTTCAGACCCTCTACCAGAAAGTGAAGTCCCAGAACGTGGGCATCGTCGCTATGAACAACGGCGACTCGGCGGACGTGATCACGACCTACTGGAAGAAAGGAAAGTTCACCTTTCCGGCGGTGATGGCCGAGCGCTCGGTGCATCGCCAGTTCGGCGTGCGGGCTTATCCCTCGAACTACGTCCTGGACGGCGTCGGGGTGGTCGTCGCGCGGATGGTCGGCTACAACGAGGGCGCATTGAAAGCCGCCCTGGTATCCAAAGGCGTGCGGGTGAACTGAGCGCATCTCACTGCGAAGTGATCGCGATCGGTGGCTGCCAGGTCCCGGCTCTCCGAAGCTGCCGCGCCTGGCCATCCCCGAATGTTCCATCCCTAAGGGACTCCATTCGATAGCCCGGGGTTCGGACGCTCCCGTCGGGTCCTCTGACGCCTCTCATCCCGAAGGGACTCCATTCGATAGCCCGGGGTTCGGACGCTCCCGTCCGGTCCGCCGACGCTTCCCATCCCGAAGGGATTCCATTCGATAGCCCAGGGTCCGAACGCTCCCGTCGGGTCCTCTGACGCTTCCCATCCCGAAGGGATTCCATTCGATAGCCCAGGGTCCGAACGCTCCCGTCGGGTCCGCCGACGCTTCCCATCCTGAAGGGACTCCATTCGATAGCCCAGGGTCCGAACGCTCCCGTCGGGTCCTCTGACGCCTCTCATCCCGAAGGGACTCCATTCGATAGCCCAGGGTCCGGACGCTCCCGTCGGGTCCTCTGACGCCTCTCATCCCGAAGGGACTCCATTCGATAGCCCGGGGTTCGGACGCTCCCGTCGAGTCCGCCGACGCTTCCCATCCCGAAGGGATTCCATTCGATAGCCCGGGGTTCGAACGCTCCAGCGTGCGAACCCCGGGTCACCGTCGCCCGCATCGTCCAACCCTAAAAGGGTTGCGCAACACACCCGCCGAATTCGAACACCGCATGCCCCAATCCCTTTCCTGCGTCCTCGTTCACGCCGTGTTTTCAACGAAGAACCGACACGCCTTCCTGGCGGACGCCGGAATCCGCTCGGAAGTCCTGGCATACATCGGCGGCGTCTCGAAACGCCTCGGCTGTCCCCCGGTCGCCATCGGCGGTGCGGACGACCACGTACACGCCCTCGTGTATCTAAGCCGCACGCTGTGTCTGGCCGATTGGATCAAGGAGGTGAAGCGCGTGTCGTCCGCGTTTGGGAAGCGGAGGGCGCCGGGTTTCGCGTGGCAGGCCGGCTACGGCGCGTTCTCCGTGGACCCGACGAGCCTCGACCGTGTCGCCGCGTACGTCCGCGGCCAAGCGGAACATCACAGGAAGGTCTCATTTCAAGAGGAGTTCCGCCGGCTGTTGCAAGAGCACGGAATGGAATGGGACGAGCGGTACGTTTGGGATTGACGCGCCGTTCGACGGCCATCGAGACGCAACCCTTTCAGGGTTTGATAACGTCGCGACCGATGACCCAGGGTAGGTCCGCCGGGGCGGCCCAACCCTGGGCTATCAAAGGTGGTCCCTTCGGGACGGAAAGCCCATTGCTAGTGGATTCGTTCGTCGCCAATAAGGGCGACTATTAGCAACAAGCAGGCATGCCGCGGGATGACCTACCTCATCACCCTCAAGCCCCGCAGCAACTTCGCCACGGGATCGTAAAACCGGTCGACGACGCGCTCTTTCAAGGGGATGATCGCGTTGTCGGTGATCGTGATGTGCTCGGGGCAGACGAGCGTGCAGCACTTGGTGATGTTGCAGTAGCCGATGCCCTGCTCGTCCTTGAGCTCGGCGAGGCGGTCCTCGGTGTCCAGCGGGTGCATTTCGAGCGCGGCGGCATGCACGAGCAGGCGCGGGCCGATGAAGCCGTCGAACTTCTCGTGCTCGCGGAGCACGTGGCACACGTTTTGGCAGAGGAAGCACTCGATGCACTTGCGAAACTCCTGCGGGCGGTCGATGTCGGCCTGCGCCATGCGCCATGTGCCGTCGGGCGCGTCGGGCGGGCGCGGCTGGAAGGGCTTGACCCGCTTCTTGGCCTCGTAGTTCCAGGAGACGTCGGTGACCAGGTCCTTAACGTGGGGAAATGCCTTCATGGGCTCGACGGTCACGCCCTGATCGAGCGGCAGGTCGCTGCAGCGGGCCATGCACATGAGGCGGGGGTTTCCGTTGACCTCGGCGCTGCACGAGCCGCACTTTCCGGCCTTGCAGTTCCAGCGGACGGCCAGGTCCGGCGCATGATCGGCCTGGATTTGGAGCACGGCGTCGAGCACGACCATGCCTTCGGAGACCTCGGTCTCGAACTCATGGAATCCGCCGGAACCGCTCTCACCGCGCCAGACTTGGAACTTGGTCGCTGCCACCATTTGCCGCCCGACTAATGATACTTAGGGACGGCGAATACGCGCCGCACGCAGCCGCGCGCTCGGCAGGAAGCGAGCGTGCGCGACGCGAACTACGCGAACATGAGGCTTCGCCCGGTTCCTTCGAGGAACATTTTTCGCCCGCTCGCCCTGGCCGGAGTGCTGGCCGCGCCTGGCTGGGCGGGTGAGGCGGCGGAGATTCCGGGCCACTTCCTTCAGCAAGAGCTCGTCGCGGAGCTAAACGGGCTCGTCGACAAGTACCGAAAGCTCGTGACGACCTCGCTATCCCAAAACTACAAGGAGCTCAAGGTGCGAAAGGTGAGCCTTACGAGCGTGGACGAACAGTTCCTCTACGCCAAGTTCGACGTTCGAGTGCGCGAGATCAATGGTTTAACGAGCGTCGTTCTCTACACTCTCGACGGAACTGCCAAGGGCAAGTTCGCTTGGGGACCCCATGCGGGCGAGCGCGGTTGCGTGGCCGCCGCTTTCAACCAGTGGAACCCACTGACGGTCACGGAGACAAAAGACATCCCTAGGATCGGCACGCCCGAGGAGGCCGATGCCGCCAAGCGGGCCATACAGGCAAACTTCCCCAAAGAGGTCTGCGTCTCCCTTTGGCCCTCGTTGAGTGTGAAGGGAACGATCGCAACCGAGAAAACCAAGGGAACCCGCAAGCACCCACCTCGGACGAACAGCCTTCGCTTTCAAGTCAGCCTTTCCAACCACAGCGCGCGAAACGTGCGTGTTAAGTACGGAACCGCCGACGGCAGCGCCAAGGCGGGCGTCGACTACCATGCGGCGACGGGGGAGCTCTTCTTCGAGAAGGGCACGAAGTCCCGCACCATCGAGATTCGAATCATCCCTCGCGACGGCAATCAGGGAAGCCGCCAGATGGTCTTGAACCTCTGGAGCCCGGTAAACGCCAAAATCGCGGTTGGCCGGGCGAACGGGGTGATTCTGGACACGGGACAGTCCATTCCATCCGGCGCCGTCCCGCCTCCCTAGCGCTGCTTCTGAGAATTGCAAAGTACGCCGGCCGCTAAAGGGCCACGGCGGCATTGGGCTAGCTTGCCTGTTCTTCGATCACAGCTTTCTGCTCGTCGCTGAGCGGAACGATGGGAGTTTGCGCGATTTGCATTGCACCGTCGGCGCCATTGCGGACGACCACATTGACCTTGCCGAACTCCTCCGACTTGTTTGGAAAGTCCTCCCGAAACTGCGCGCCTCGGCTTTCCTTTCGCTCCAGCGCGGAGAGCGCGATCGCCTCGGACATGTCGATCAAGTTTCGGAGGTCGAGCGCGGTGTGCCAGCCGGGGTTGAACGCGCGGCCGCCGCAGACCCCCGCGTTCTGCGCTCGGGCCTTAAGCGAGGCCAGCTTGGGCAGCGCGCTTTCCATGTCGCTCGCGTTACGCACGATTCCGACGAGCTCCTGCATGGTCTCCTGAAGGTCCTTTTGGATGGCGAACGGGTTTTCGCCGTCGCCCGCCCGCTCCAAGGGCTCGAGCGCTTTCCTGATCGCGTCGTCCACTTGGGAGTCGGCGGGCCCGACGGAAGCGCGGTCCTTGGCGTAAGCCGCCGCATGCTCCCCCGCGATCTTGCCGAATACGAGCAAGTCGGAAAGCGAGTTGCCCCCCAGCCGGTTCGCGCCGTGCAGGCCGGCTGCGACCTCTCCCGCCGCGAACAACCCGGGAACCGTCGACATCTGGGTGTCCCCGTCCACCCGCACGCCGCCCATGATGTAGTGGCAGGTAGGCCCGACTTCCATCGGCTCCTTCGTGATGTCCACGTCCGCGAGCTCCTTGAACTGGTGGTACATGCCAGGGAGCTTCTTTCGGATGTGCTCCTCGGCGTTAGGGAGCTTCTGCTTGATCCAGGAGATGTCCAGGAAGACTCCGCCGTGGGGGCTGCCGCGGCCCTCCTTCACTTCCCGGACGATGCACCGAGCAACATGATCGCGCGTGAGAAGCTCCGGCGGGCGGTTGGCGTCCTTATCTCCGATCACGTAGCGCCAGCCCTCTTCGGGGTCCTTCGCGGTCTGGTTCTTGTAATTCTCCGGGATGTCCCCGAAGAGGAAGCGCTCCCCATCGGTGTTCAGCAGGATGCCACCCTCGCCGCGCACGCCCTCCGTGACGAGGATCCCCTTCACCGACGGCGGCCAAACCATTCCGGTCGGATGGAACTGCACGAACTCCATGTCCATCAAGTCGGCCCCCGCGCGGTACGCCAGGGCGTGGCCGTCCGCCGTGTACTCCCAGGAGTTGCTCGTCACGGCATACGCCTTGCCGACGCCGCCGGTGGCTAGGATCACCGCCTTGGCTCGAAACACGACGAACTCGCCCGTCGGCCGAAAGTATCCGACGGCGCCCGCGACGCTCCCCGCGTCGGTGAGCAGCTCGATCACAGCGCACTCCATATGGAAGTCGATTCCCTTGTGGATGCCGTGGTCTTGAAGCGTGCGGATCATCTCCAGGCCCGTGCGATCGCCGACGTGAGCCAGGCGAGGGTAGCGGTGTCCGCCGAAGTTCCGCTGCAGGATCCGTCCATCGTCGGTCCGATCGAAGAGCGCTCCCCATGCCTCGAGCTCGAGCACGCGCGCCGGCGACTCCTTGGCGTGCAGCTCCGCCATTCGAGGGTTGTTGAGATACTGTCCGCCGCGCATCGTGTCCGCGAAGTGGACCTTCCAGCCGTCGCGGTCGTCCACGTTTCCGATCGCCGCGGCGACGCCGCCCTCCGCCATGACAGTGTGCGCCTTGCCGAGAAGCGATTTGCAGGCCACGCCGACGCTCGCGCCGCGAGCGGACGCTTCGATCGCCGCGCGCAACCCGGCGCCGCCCGCGCCGACGACGAGAACGTCGTACTCGTGCACCCTGCCCTCCGCCATCGCCCTCATACGCTACCAGAACAGCCGCGCGAGGATCAGCGCCCTTATCCGAGCATGCCGGGCCGCCGCGAAGTTTCCGGCTGCGGCAGGAGAACGCTCGCATCTTGTGGAACGATTCGAAACGCAAGCCGATAATTGGGGCAGAGCCTTCGCTGTGCCTTTGCCAGGGGAGAGCGCTTTGCCACAGCCATGCATCGAGGGGCCTACAATTGCCGGGTGTAGCAAATTGAGCGGCGGCGCGAACGCAAGGGACTCGTCCATCCTCATCGTCGACGACGATGCGGCCAACAACTCCTTCGTCGAACAGCTCCTGATTTGGGCGGGCTATGCGAACGTTCGATCCGTGACGGACGCAGCGGAGGGCCTCGAGTTGGCGCGCGAGGCGTGCCCGGACCTGATTCTCCTCGATCTCTCGATGCCCGACATCGACGGCTACGAGTTCATGAGGCGCCTCGGCGAGTCATCGCCGCGGTCGAGCGTTGCGCCCGTGCTCGTCTTCACGGGCGACATCAGTCCGGAAGCGAAAACGAAGGCGCTCGAACTGGGAGCGAGCGACTTCTTGACCAAGCCTGGCGACTCCACCGAGATTCTTCTCCGCGTAAAGAACTTCCTTCGCCTTCGACAAATGCAGAAGGCGCTCGAGAAACAGAACCGCGAACTCGAACGGAGGGTCCGCGAGCGCACGGCCGCGCTGGAAAGCGCGAGGCGCGAAGTCCTCGAACGGCTTGCAATCGCGTCCGAGTACAGGGATGACGAGACCGGTGAGCACACCAGGCGGGTTGGGGAGCTCTCCGCAAAGGTCGCCAGGGGCTTTGGCCTCAACGACGAGAACGTCGACCTGATTCGGTCGGCGGCGCCCCTGCACGACGTGGGCAAGATCGGAATCCCAGATTCGATCTTGAAAAAGCCCGGAAAGCTGACCGCCGAAGAGTTCGAAATCGTGAAGACCCATACCGAAATCGGTGCGCGAATCTTAAGCGGCGGCCAAACGGCCGTCATGCAACTGGCGGAGAGCATCGCGCTCTCGCATCACGAGCGATGGGACGGGACCGGCTACCCGTACGGCCTGGTCGGCGAGCAGATACCGATTTGTGGGCGCATCGTGGCGGTCGCGGACGTTTTCGACGCGCTGACGAGCGAGCGGGTGTACAAGTCGGCGATCCCGCCTGCCGAAGCCGTCGAGATCATCCTAGCGGAGAGCGGCAAGCACTTTGATCCTCAGGTAGTGGACGCGTTTCTGAGCGCCATTCGGGAGCTCGAAACCGAGAGGAGCCGGGTGGCGGCTTAGGCTTTCGCCTTTCTTGGCATGCCAATCTTTGAATAGGGAGGCGCGGAAGCGGCTATAGCAGCCTCACGTCCGCGATCGCGCCGAGCGACATCAGCCGGACGTACAGGTCCGCGAGCGCAACCGAGAACAAGCTCAGCCAAGCCCAAAGCATGTGCTTTGAATTCAATTTGGACACGCAGCCGTAGCAAGCGCTCTTTACCGGCTTGCCGGCAAGGCAGTCGACGCGGCCTCCGATCAGGTGTCGAAGCGAATGGCAGCCGAACGTGTAGCCGGTGAGGAGCGCCGCGTTCAGCGCGAGGACCAGCGTTCCCAAGCCAATGCCGAATTCCGTGTCCGGCAAAGGATTCACCCCACCCCGCCACGGGGTGGGCGCCCGCTCGAACCAAAGCGCCTTCCACACGTCGTACCAAAGCACCGCGAGCACGAAGATAGCCAAGTAAAGGAAGTACCGGTGCACGTTTTGCAGGATCAGCGGCGGGCCGTGCTCGCCCGTGTAGCCTTTTCTGGGCTCGCCCACGGCGCAGGAAGGCGGGTCGGCCCAAAAGGCTTTGTAGTAGGCGCCTCGGTAGTAATAGCAAGTGAGCCGGAAGCCGGCGGGCGCCCAGAGAATAAAGAGCGCGGGCGAGAACGGGAGCCACGCGGGAAACCAATCCGGCTTCGGCCCGAACCACGCGTGGCTCGAAGCTCCGAAGATCTCCGGCGAGTAAAACGGCGAAAGGTAGGGGCCCGAAAAGTAGTGCGCGTTTTGGAACGCCGCCCACGTCGCGTAGACGATGAAGCCCCCCAGGACCAGGAATACCGCCAAGGGCTGCAGCCACCAGGCGTCGCGTCGCGACGTCTTGCCGAAACCCGGAGCTCTGGCTGCACGCGCGGCTCTTGCCATTGGTGGACCGAGCCGATTCTACAAGATGGTCCCGCTTGGGCGCGCGGAGGCCGACGTGAAAGTTTTTGCAGCCTCAAGGGAGTTTGTCCCTGGAACGAAATCGCGTGTAACATTGTGAAAGCTGGTAGAGAGTTGCGCAGAAAACTAGCCCTTGCGCTTCGAGCGTTCGCAGTTGCCGCCTTAATGGCGTCGGCTCTGCCTTTGCCCGCTTCCAAGGAGGATTGCGCGCGCAAGGACTGCGGGGACGCCTGTTGCGGCCCTGCTCCACGGGTCGCCGGTTCGCCCACGGACGCCGATCAGAGCTCCGAATCCGGCGATTGCTGTTCCGGCAGAGGGGCCGGGCAGAACGGAACAGCGAAAGTCGAGAGCAAACAGGGAGGCAATGCCTGCCACTGTAAGCTCCGCCCCGCCGACCAAGCCCCTCAAATCTCCACTTCGGCAGCGGCGCTCAAGCTCAACGTGAACGTTTGGTTCGCCGCTCCGGCCGAGAGAGTGAGCGCTGTTCGTACGGAAACCGGTCCCGAGATTCCCGTTTACTTCTCCGCGGATTCCAGCCCGCCCGGCGGACCGCTCTTCCTTCCGTTCCATCTTCGGGCCCCTCCTGCGGTTTAGAGTCGCGCTGCTCGGGCGCTTTCGCGCCCCCGACTCGATCAGCCGTAGGAGTTTCGTTTGACAATCCGACATCCCAATTCAGGTTTCCCGAACGCCGTTCGCGACGGCACGCCGCAACGCGGTTCCCGCTCACCCAGGGCCGGCCGCAGCCGCGCGTCGCGGGAGGTATCCCCATGAGCACGGTTCTTAGGTTTCTGCGCGGGCACGCGCTCACCCTGGCGCTGCTCGCCGGCAGCATCGTCTTCGTCAGCTGGATCGTTCAGACTCAGCGCCATCCCGGAGCGATGACCATCGTCGAGGCGCAAGCGATGGACATGACCGCCATGAAACCGCCGCCCGGCGTGTACCCAGTTGCGGTCGAGGGCGCGACCGTAGGGTCGGTCGGAAGCGCCCAGACCTTTCCGGCGGAGGTTCTTGCCTACAACGACGAGGACGTGGTGGCCCGCGTGCCCGGGCTGGTCGCCAAGATCCTCGTGTATCCCGGCGACAAGGTCCGCGCGGGCCAGCTGCTCGCGGTTCTGAGCGCGGACGAGATCGCGCAGCAAGCCTTGGAAGCCAGGCTGCGCGCAGCCTCAAAAGCGAGCGACGCCCGAGCCGTCTCGCAAGAGTACGAAGAGGCCAGAAACATGGTTCGCAAGACGAGGTCCGACCTCGCGATGCGGATCGCCGCCCTGGACCGCTCCGAAGTCGACCGAAGCGCCGCCGCGGTCGAATGGGACAAGTCGCGCCGAGAGCTGGAGGAAGCCCGCTCGGACATCGACCGCATGAAGGCGGAGCTTCGCTATGCGGACCAGGAGCACTCCCGCTCGCAAAGGCTCCACTCGCAGGGCGCGATCTCGCTCGACGAGCTTCAAGCAGCCCAGCGAGAGCGCGATTCCGCCTCTGCGAAGGTTCGCGGTGCCGAAGCGAAGGCCAAGTCCTCGGAGCTGTCGGTCTCGATCGCCGAGAAGAAGCTGGAGTCCTCCAAGAAGATGGTCGCCGAATCGCGCGCGGCGGTGGACTCCGCCCAGGCGGAAGTCGCGGCTTCGGAAGCGGCACTGAAGAGGCACGACGCGCACGAAAACGCAGCTCGCGAGGAAGCCCAGGCGATGAGGGCGCTCGCGGGAGGAGCCGATACGCTCGCCGGCTACCGGAACCTGCGCGCCCTTTCGAACGGTGTCGTGTCCGAGCGTACGGTCAGCCCCGGCACGAGCGTGATGCCCGGACAAGTGGTGTTGAAGCTGAAAGTGGCGGGCAAGGTCCGCGTGCAGGCGCAGCTCCCGCAAGGTCTCGCTTCGGGAGTAACCATTGGGACGGCCGTCGAAGTCGTTACGGCGCAGGGACCCATCGGCGCGCGCATCACGAGCGTGTTTCCGGTCGTGGCGCCCGACAGCAGGACCTTCCGAGTGGAGGCGGTCGTGGACAATGCAAAGGGCCTGCTGATGACGGGAATGTTCGCGCGGCTGCGGCTAACGGGCGCGGCGGAAGAAGTGATCGCTATTCGAGCCTCCGCCGTTCGCACCGACCTGGACGGCGCCAAGTACGTTTGGGTCGCCGCCGAGCGGAAGGACTCGGGAAAGCCCACCGATTGGACCTGCACCATGCACCCCGAAGTGTCCAATCCCGGACCGGGCATCTGCTCGAAGTGCAAGATGGACCTCACTCCTCGCGAGGGCACCAGCAAGCTCGCGGCGGAGAAGCGCAACGTCGTGCTCGGCTCTTCGGACGGACGGAGCGTCGCCGTGCTTTCCGGTCTTAAGTCCGGTGATCGAGTCATCTGGGCGGGACACGAAGACTTGTATCCGGGCGCTCCCGTTGAGCCCGTGGAGTGGACCGAGCGCGGGCCCAAGGCGCTTCCCGCGGCGCCCGGCAGCTCGGCGAGCGGCGGCTCGGAATCCGGCCATGCCGGACACGGAGGCGGGTAGTGAGCGGCGGCCCCGGATCGGAAAACGACGCCCGCGGGCCTGCGCCCGAGGTTGGCGAAGTCTCCACCGAGGGCTGGGGCTACGCGGTCGTCCGGTGGTCCGTAAACCACCCGCACGCCGTGCTCGCGCTCTTCCTCTCGATGCTGTTTTTGGGTTACTTGGCGATCAGCCACATCATGCCCAGGCGGTTCATGCCCTATGTGGAAAGCCCGCTTCTCGGCATCGTGACCGAGATGCCGGGCCTTTCCGCGGAGGAGATGGAGTCCTACTTCTCCGGGCCGATCGAGCAGCGCATGGTGAACGTGCCGAACGTGCGCTACCTCCGCTCGGTCAGCCAGGACGGCTTCAGCATGGTCACGCTGGAGTTCCCATACGGAACCGACATGCAGAAGGCGCAGGTGGAGGTTCAAAGCCTTCTCAACGTCGTCCAGGCGGACCTGCCCGCCACGGGCGCGAACCTGAAGCCGTCGTGGATTCTTCGCGTGGACCCGCTGAATCTGCCCGTGCTCTCGCTAAGCCTAACCGGCGACGCCGAGAAGGGGTGGACCCTTCCCCGCCTTCGAGAGCTTGCCGACAACGAAATCCTGAATCGATTCAAGACGGCGCACAAGTCCGTCTACACCGTCTCGACCTTCGGCGGATACCGAAGGCAGCTGCAAGTAAACGTGGATCGGGACAAGCTCGCGGCGCTCGGGCTCTCGATCCTGGACGTGCGGGCGACGATCGACAAGTACAACGTCGCCCAGCCCGCCGGCCGCATCACCGGCCCGGTCAGCGAGCCGATCTTTCGGGTCGACACGTTGGCGAAGGACGCCGACGTCGTCGGCGCGTATCCCATCAAGGCGGAAGGCAATCGAGTAGTCCGCATCCGCGACGTCGCAAAGGTAGAGGACACCTATTTCGAGCGCCGATCCGCCTATCGTCACCTGTACCATTCGGGGTCTAAGGACGCGAAGTCCGCAGGGTCGGCAAAGAGCGACAAGGCGATCCTGGTCAACATTCTGCAGAACCCCGACGCCAGCTCGCCGGTGACGATCGAAGCCGCGCTCAAGCTCGCGCGCGAGCTGGAGAAGGAGTTTCCGGGCATCAAGTTCCAGGTTGCCTACAACAACGCCAGCTTCATCGACGTGCTGTTCGGCAACATGCAGAGCGAGCTGATCATCGCCGTGATCCTCACCGGGCTCGCGGTGCTGTTCTTCCTGGGCGAGATTCGAGGAACGCTGATCGCCCTGACCGCGATCCCCACGTCGCTCGCAATGGCGCTGCTCGGAATGGTGCCGCTGGGAATGAGCCTGAACTCCAGCACGCTGATCGGCCTGCTCGTGGCGATAGGCCGCCTGGTGGACGACGCGATCATCGACATCCACGCGGTCGAACGGCACCTGAGAATGGGCAAGGACCGCAAGCAGGCGACGATCGATGGTATTTCCGAAGTCCGGCGGTCCGTGCTTGCGGCGACCGTCGTGCTCATCGTCGCTCTGATCCCGCTCATGGTGAGCGGCGGCATAACCCAGCTCATGTTCGTGGGCCTGTGCTGGCCGATCATCTTCGGGCTTGTCGCGAGCTATCTGGTGTCGATGACCCTAACCGCCGTGCTTTGCTCGCGCTTCATGACGCTGCCGGAAACCAGGCCGCAGACCTGGTTCAGTAAGCTCTTCCTGGCGCCCTTCGAGCGCTGGATGCAAGGGCTCGAGCGCGGCTACGAGCGACTGATCCGCTGGCTCCTGAAGCACCGTTTCGCGAACTTCGTGCGCATCGCGGTTACCGTGATCCTCGGCTTCACGCTGTACTACTTCATCGGCTCGGAAATGATGCCGCTCGCGGACGTCGGACAGGCGAGCATGCAGATGGAGATGAAGCCCGGAACGAGCTTCGCGGCGACGGAGAAAGCGGTGGACAAGCTGGAGCGCATCCTGGCCGAGGAGGCCGTCGAAAAGGGATGGATCACCCACGCGAGCATCGAAATCGGAGTCGAGGGCGGCCCCGGAATGACGACCGGGGGCGCGTACTTCACCGGCTACCAGATGAACTCTTCGAACTCAGCGTCCGCGATGCTGACGCTCAGCGACAAGGACTCGGGGCGGCCGGACGTGTTCTCGATTCTGGACCGGATTCACGAGCGGGCTATGAAGGAGATCCCCGGAATCCGGCGCATCCAGCTCAAGGAGATGGGCTCGGACGTAATGGCGACGTCGCTTGCCCCTGTCGCTCTGGTCGTGTACGGCAAGGACCTGGAAATGCTCGACCGATTGGGCAAGGAGGTCCTTCGAATTGCGCAGACGGACGCCAAAAACCCCGCGACCGGCAAGCCGGATACGGCGCAGCCCTTCCTTTCATGGGAGTTGTCTAAGCCCACGTACACGCTCGTCGTGGACCAAGAAAAGGCCGCCCGCCACGGCCTGAGCCCAGCCGATATCGCCGAACAAGCCTACTACTCGCTTCGAGGAGGCTTTTCGACGGAGCTGTACCGGATTCCGAATAAACGGCCCACGACCGTGCAGGTCCGCTACGATGAGCCTTACTGGACGGACACGTCCGAACCGTTTGACCTCTCCGCGCTCGACGGCATGTACGTTGCCGGCGCGTCCGGGGAACAGGTGCCTCTGCTCGAGCTCGTCGAGCCTCGGGAACGGCTCGCTCCGAGCGCGATCGAGCACGATCAGCTGCGAAGGGTGATCAGCTTTGGGGGCTATTACCGGAAGGACGGCCGCCCGAGCATGGACGTCACGATGGACATCCAGATGCGCGCGCAAGCCAAGCTGAATTGGCCGCCGGGGTACGGCATCGAGGCGCGAGGCGACATGACGCAGATGATGGACAGCTTCCGCGTGATGCTCGTGGGGCTGGCGATCGCGCTTGTGCTGATGTACTTCGTGCTCGTCGCGCAGTTCGGAGGCTTCCTGCAGCCGCTGCAGATGATCTTTAGTTTGCCGCTCGAGCTAAGCGGCGTGTTCTTCATGCTCTGGATCATGCACCACGCCTTTTCGACCGTGTCCATCTTGGGGGTCATCGTGCTCTCCGGAATGGACATCGTCACGGCGATCCTCTTGATCGACTTGATCCTGCACTACCGCAAAGCAGGCGTGCCGCGAAACGAGGCCGTAGCCACTGCCGCGCCGCAAAGGCTGAGACCGATCCTCATGACCTCGCTCATCACGATCTTCGTCATGGCCCAAGTCGCTTTTTGGCCGAAGTCGGGTCTGGACGCCTACCAGCCGCTCGGCACCACGATCATCGGCGGCCTCGTCGTGGGCACCGTGCTGTCTCTGCTGGACATCCCGATCCTTCACACGATCGTGGACGACTTCACGAGGTGGTTCCAGGTCAAGGTGCTGAAGGTGGACCCGGCAAGTTTGCCGCCTGTGGAGGCAGAGAGTGGGAGTTAGCGATCTGCTCGCCTTGCGGGCCGGTGTGCGGCCCATGGAGATCGCTTCGAATCGCCCGCTGACGGCTTCCTCGGAGGAACTCGGATGAAACCATACGCAATTGCAATCCTCGCGATCCCATGCTTTTCCTTTGGCCAGCTTTCGCTGCGGAACGCGGAAAGGGCCGCTGAAGACTCGAATCCGATGCTGAAGGCGGCGCGGGCAGGCGTGGAGGCAGCCAAGGCTGCCGCCGGCAAGTTGCTCGCGCCGTTCAACCCTATGGCGGACCTGCGCCTGTACGGCGGAAGGCGCGATGGGACCGTGATGAACATGGGCTTCGGATTCGAAATGCTCGAAGGTTCCGGCGGCGGCGGCAACGCGATGCTCACTTGGAAGGTGTTCTCCGGCGGCCAGGACAGGACGGCCCGAGCGATCGCATCCTCCGAAATCGCGATCGCGGAGAGCAGGGCGGGAGCCGCCCGGCTGGACGTGCTTTTGGAGGTTCGAACGGAGTTCGCTGAGGCGTCGCGCATGCGGGAAGAGTTGCAGGCCGCCGAGGCGACGCTGGAGTCGGCGAAGGAGCTGGAAAGAGTGACCCGTGAGCGATTCGAGGCCGGGAAGCTGCCCGAAGCCTTCGTTTTCGGCGCGAAGGCGGACCGCCTAAAGGCGGAGCGCATCGCCCTGCAAGTCGAAGCCGAGCGGAAAGGCGCCGAAGCGCGCCTTGCGGCGGCGGTTGGAGTCGCTGAGATCGAAGGTGGCATCGGTGAATGGGACGGCTCGCTGGACTTGCCGGAGGACTTCGATCAAGCCCTTCGCGCGGCGTTCGCGGAATCGCCGGTAATCGCCGAATTACAGCGCGAGGCAAGAGCGTGGTCGCAGCGGGCGCGGTTCATGCGGCAAAGCGGCTTGCCCCACGTGAGCCTCGTGGCGATCGGCGACCGCATTTTTTCCGGCGCGGCTATGGGAGACAGCGGGAGCCAGGTCGGCCTTTCGCTGACTTTCCCCGTGGTGGACGGAGGCATGCGAAGCTCGGAAGCCTCGGAAGCGGAAAAGAAGAGCGCCGAGTTCGCGGCATTGGCGGACCATTCTCGCAACCGTGTCCGTGCCGAGCTGGCCGCGGCGTGGGCGCAATGGGCCGCCGCCCCGAAGGCGATCGAGGCCGCCAAGTCGCAGGTGGATTCTGCGCACGAGGGCTATCGCGTCGCTAAGCTGCGATACGAAGAGGGGAAAGCGATCCGCGCCGAGGTCGCCCAGGCTCTTGCCGACCTGCAGGAAGCTCGGAGCGGGCTCGCGGAAGCGCACAAGTACCAACGCGTAGCGTGGGCGCGGGTGAAGCGCGCGATGGGCGAGTAGCGGGCCGCTTCCTTTTCGGAGTTTTCGTACCCAATCCGGGTCTGAGCCGTCCCAATCAGCAGACGGGCGGCAATGCCCGATGGGAGAGGATTGATGATCGCAACCATTCTTTGCGCCGCCGCGCTCGAGCCGTCGGCGCCGCTTCAATTCGATGTCGTCACCGCTTCTCTGTTCAAGAACGGCTACGCGGTGGTAACCCGCGAGGCACAGTTCCCGGGATCGGGAACCTGGACCGTGGACGGCTTCCCGCAGGCCGTTCTTGGGACGTTTTGGATCACCGCCAGCAAAGGAGTGAAGCTGAGCGAGGTCGTGCTCACCTCCGAGGAGTACGAAGTCGAGCGCGACGCCGCGAGCATGGACGAGATCCTGGCGCTGAACCTTGGCAAGAGGCTAACCTTCACGCTTTCCGACAGGCGCCAAATGATCGGCACATTGAAGTCGGTCGCCGGAAGCGTGGCCATCCTGGAGGAGGTCAGCGCCGAAGGCAAGCCGCTTGGAATCCGCGCGCTGCCGAAGAGCTACGTGACCGAAGTCGCGTCGCCGGGCGGAGACCTTCTGTGGAAGCTGAAGCAAAAGGCCAGCAAGCGGGTTCTTCGCTTCAAGGCCGATGCTCCCGGGAAGGGAAGCCTGATCCTGGTCGGCCTGGAGCGCGGGCTCACATGGGCGCCCGCGTACTCCGTGGACATCTCGGACCCCAAAAAGCTGCGGCTCGTCGCGAAGGCAACGATCCTGGACGACCTCGCGGATTTGAAGGGAATCGAGCTGAGGCTGGTCACCGGCTTCCCGAACGTGCCGTACATCAACATTTGGGACCCCTTCACCTCGATGCAGTCCGTGGACCAATGGGTCTCCGCTTTGATGCAAGCCGGAGCGCCGGACGCCGCAAGGCCCCAGCCAGGCTTCGCGGGGCAGATGGCCGCGAACTACCGCATGGCTGAACGGGGCGCTTTCGACGAGGCGTTCACGGTCAGCCATCTCCCAGGCCAACAGTCGGAGGACCTCTTCTTCTACAGGCAGCCCGACGTCAGGCTAAAAAAGGGAGACCGCGGCTACTACGTTCTCTTCAGCGCGGAGTCCGATTACAGCCATATCTACGAGGTGGACGTCCCCGACCAGATTCAAGACACGTCCTACCAGCCTCGGCCGGACATGCCGAACGACGTGTGGCACAGCCTGAAGTTCAAGAACACGAGCGGCAGGCCGTTCACGACCGCCGCGGCAGTGACCATGAAGGACGGGGAAATGCTGGGCCAGGACATGATGCGCTATACCACCGCCGGCGCGGACGCGACCTGCAGGATTACGAAGGCGCTCGACGTGAAGGTGGATGATGCCGAGGAGGAGATCGACCGCCAGGTTCAAGTAAAGGTCGTGAACAGCTACTACGACCACGTCACGCTTAAGGGAACGATCCAGATCGCGAACCAAAAACCGAGCGCTGTAAAGCTCGAGGTTACGAAGTGGCTGACGGGCCAAGTGAAGTCGACGGAGGGAAACCCGAAGGTCACCGCGCATGCCAAGGGCCTTCGCGCCGTAAACCCCAGGCAGAAGCTTCAGTGGACTCTGGACCTGAAGGCGGGAGAGAAGCGAGAGCTGGGCTATGTGTACACCGTCTACATCAACAGGTAGAAGATTCCTTAATGAGGCGTTGACGAATTGAGATAGTGGATGCTGCTATAATGCGCGTTGCATCGGATTCCGTACGGCTCCGGTCTTAGGCAGAGGCTCCGAAGGGTTCCCCACTCGTACGAGCGCCGTCCGAAAAGCTTGCGTGGGTCCGATAGCGCGGCCGCGATGCAGCGGCCAGGAAACGAAAACTTATGACGAAGACCCTATATGTGGGGAACCTCCCCTATAGCGCCACCGAGGCCGACCTGTTCGACCATTTCAAGGACTACAAGCCGGTGACCGCGCGGATCATCGAGGGCCGAGGCTTCGGTTTCATCGAAGTCGAGGCCGACCAGATGGACGCGGCGATCGAAGCGATGCACCAGTCCGAGATGAACGGACGCAAGCTGAACGTGAACGAAGCGCGCCCCAAGCCGGAGCGAACCGGCGGCGGGGGCGGCTACGGCGATCGCGGCGGCGGCGGCAGAAGGCGCGACTGGTAAAGGCGGATCGCCTTAAGGGCGCATCTCCGAGTTCGTCGGCTCTAGCCGACGCTATGCCGCGCCCGGACGCAGGCTAAAGCCTGCGGCTACGGCCCCATCAGCGACGCCTGGTGCGCGAGCTCGATCGCGCGCAAGGACGCGCGCGCCTTGCTCTCGGTCTCCTTCAGCTCACTTTCGGGCACGGAGTCGTAGACGATGCCCGCGCCAGACTGCACGTACGCCTTGCCGTTTTTCAGCAGGATCGTGCGGATCGTGATCGCCATGTCCATGTCGCCGGTGAGGCTGACGTAGCCCACGCTGCCGGCGTACGGCCCCCTGCGCGAGGGCTCCATTTCATCGATCAGCTGCATAGCGCGCACCTTCGGCGCGCCGCTGACCGTGCCCGCGGGAAAGCAAGCTCGCAGCAGGTCGATCGCGTCCTTCCCTTCGGCGAGGGTGCCGGTGACGTCGCTCACGATGTGCATCACGTGGCTGTAGCGCTCGACCACCATCAGCTCGTTCACCTTGACCGAGCCGTACTCGGAAACTCGCCCGAGGTCGTTGCGCCCGAGGTCCACGAGCATGATGTGCTCGGCGCGCTCCTTCTCGTCCGCGAGCAGCTCCGCTTCCAGAGCCTTGTCTTCCTCGGGAGTCGCGCCCCTTTGCCTCGTCCCGGCGATCGGCCGCACACGGCATGTCTCGCCCTGCAGGCTCACCAGAAGCTCGGGCGAAGCGCCGACCAGGTCGAAGTCCCCGAACCGCAGAAGGAACATGTATGGCGACGGATTCAGGGAGCGTAGGGCTCTGTAGACGGTAAGCGGATGGCTTCTGCACTCGGTGGAGAAGCATTGCGACAGGACCACTTGGATGCAGTCGCCCTGCGCGATGTACTCGATCGCCTTCGTTGCGCCTTCCTCGAACCGCTCCGGCGATTGATTGCTTTCGACCTCTGCTCGCATCGAGATCGGCCTGGGAAGCTCGGGCAGCGGCCTCCGCAGCCGCGCCACGATCCTCTCGATCTCCGCGCACGCCTCGTCGTAGGCCTCGGGAGTCGGATCGGCCACGACGATGATCCGCATGAGGTTCTTCGCGTGGTCGAAGACCACGACCGACTCCGTGAGCATCATCGCCATGTCGTCCACTTCCAGTTCGTCGTCCAGGCCGTCCGGAAGTCGCTCGAGGAACCTCACGTAGTCGTAGGAAAGCATTCCCACCGCGCCGCCGAGGAACTTGGGGAGGTCCGAATGTGAATGTCGGATGTCGAATGGAGAATGTGGCTCGGAATCCGGAGCGACGTTCGTCGTTCGACATCCGGCAAACAGCGAAGCCATCGCCCCTTTCAGCGCGTCCAGCGGATCGCTCCCCTCGGGAAGCGAGTCTCGGCTCTCTCCGTTCCGGGCGATGCGCCGTACCTGCCGCCCCTTTGAGCGCAGCACGAGCCGGGGCCGCGCGCCCAGGATGCTGTAGCGCGCCAGCTGCTCTCCGCCGGTGACGCTCTCCAGCAGGAAGCTGAACGTCTCGCCCTCCGCCAGCTTCCAGTAAGCGGAGAGCGGCGTCTCGATGTCCGCCAGCACGTCGCGGTACACGGGAACGGGCCGCCCCTCCCCGGCCGCTTTCAGAAACTCTTCCCTCGCGGGGACCTGCATTGGAAGGGGATTCTATCCGAGGCAGCTTTATCCCCTCGTTCTGGTCCCTCACACCGGCTCCAGCTCCGCCGTGAAGTGCCGAAGCATCGGCGCCTGCTTCACGATCCGGTAGCCGCGCACCTTCTCCCGTCGGGCAAACATCCCCGCAATCACCTCGCACACGTAGTTCACGTGAGCCTGCGTGTACACCCGCCGAGGAAGCGCTAGGCGCACCAGGTCCCACTCCGCCGGCTGCTCGCTCCCGTCGACTGCTCGCCCGAACATCACCGAGCCGATCTCCACTCCCCGAATGCCGCCTGCGAGGTACAGCTCGCACACGAACGCCCAAGCCGGGAACTCTTCGGGCGGAATCTGCGGATAGAAGCGCCGCGCGTCCACGTACACCGCGTGCCCGCCCGGAGGCTGGATGACCTTCACGCCGGTCTCGAGCAAGTGGTCGGACATGTAGCGCACCGTCGCGGCGCGGTACTCGAGATACTTCTCGTCGAGCACCTCGTCCAAGCCGACTGCGAGCGCCTCCAGGTCGCGGCCTGCCATTCCGCCGTAAGTCGGAAAGCCCTCGGTCAGGATGAGCAGGTTGCGGGCCTGCTCGGCGACGGCGTCGTCGTTCAGCGCCAGGAACCCGCCGATGTTGCCGAAGCCGTCCTTCTTCAGGCTCATGGTCGCGCCGTCCGCGTGCGAGAACATCTCGCGGGCGATCTCTTTGGGGGACTTCTTCTCGTATTCGGGCTCCCGCTGCTTGATGAACCACGCGTTTTCGGCGAAGCGGCAGGCGTCGATGAAGAACGGCACGCCGAACTCGCGGTAGGCCCGCGAGACCTCTCGGACGTTCTCCATGGAGACAGGCTGTCCGCCGCCCGCGTTGTTGGTGACCGTGAGCATGCCGAGGGGAACGCTCTTCGTGGCTCGTCGCTCGTGGCCAGTTGATCGTGAGGCGGCTTCGGAGAGAAAGGCGCGGAGCTTGGCGACGTCCATGTTCCCCTTGAAAGGGTGCGGCGAGTCGAAGTCCTTCGCCTCCTCGACGACCAGGTCCAGCGCCTTCGCGCCGGTGTACTCGACGTTCGCTCGCGTCGTGTCGAAGTGGTTGTTGTTCGGTACGGTCTTGCCGGGGCCGCCGACGATGCTCATGAGGATCTTCTCGGCCGCGCGGCCTTGGTGAACCGGAATCACGTGCTCGAATCCGAAAACCTCCTGCACCTTGGCCTTGAATCGCTTGAAGCTCCGCGAGCCGGCGTAGCTCTCGTCGCCGACCATGACCGCGGCCCACTGCGCGCTGGACATAGCGCTCGTGCCGCTGTCCGTGAGCAGGTCGATGAGCACGTTCTCGGCGTCGATCTTGAATGGGTTCCAGTGCGCGGCTTCGAGGATGCGCCGGCGCTCTTCGGCGGTCGTAAACTGGATCGGCTCGACGACCTTTATTCGGAACGGCTCGATGATCTCGCGCATGCAGGAAGAGTTCGACGAGGTTGCGGCACTGTCCTACGGAATCGGCCGCGCGGCGCCCCGGACGCGACTCTTTTCCAAGCCGTGTGAAGGCAGCGCGGACCGCCTTTTGGAGCGCGAACATTCTTGTTCGCCCCTGCACTGCGATGCTCCGCGTCGCTGTTCGGAACCGGACGCGCTGGAGCTCGCCGAGTGCGGATGGGGAGTTGCTCACAGAGCTCGCCAAGCTCGCTGGGAACGCGCTAGCCATCCGAAGGCCGTCGCAGTGCCCGCAGCAGCGGCTGCGATTCGATGGCAAGCAAAAAGAAAGCCCCGCTGTTGGGCGGGGCCTACGTACCTGCCATTGCAAGTGTGGGGTTAGGAGGGTGGGATAGGTTCCCAGCCTGAGCAAGCGCAAGCCGTGTGCCAGAATCCCGCCGTGGAGGGCTTTCGCTCTCATTCCGGCAAGATTGCGGTGCTTCCGTACGACAACGTGGACACCGACCGCATCATCCCGGCCCGGTTCCTGTCCATGGTCACACGCTCGGGCTATGGGGTGCTGCTGTTCAAGGACGTCCGGGGACCTGAGTTCCCGCTGGACAAGCCTGAGGCGGCCGACGCGAGCGTGCTCGTCGTGGGCTCGAACTTTGGCTGCGGCTCCTCCCGCGAGCACGCGGTTTGGGCGATCCAGCAAGCGGGTTTCCGCGCGGTGATCGCTCGGCGAGAGGAAGGCTCGCCCGGGTTCAGCGACATCTTTCGCCAAAACGCCGCGAACTGCGGCCTGCCCCTTATCGAGCTAGAGCCCACGGAGCACGGGAGGCTGGTCTCCGCGGGCAGCGGCTCGGCGGTGGAGATCGACCTGCCCGGCCAGACCGTAACGCTCGACGGCGCCGCGCTTCAATTCGAAATGAACCCCGCCACCAAGAAGGCGTTGCTATCGGGCCTGGACTTGATCGGATCCACGCTATTGCACGAGCCGGCGATCGCCGAATACGAGTCTACGCGCGGGCCGTTCGTTCCTCCGAGGAAGTCGGTGGAAGGTTGAGCGGCGCCCTGCTCCGATTGCTAGTCCTCGCGCCGGGCGTGCTCCTCATCGGAACTGGAGCCTTCCATTCCGCTCACGGGGACGGGCTCCAGAGGCCCGACAGCTCGAACCGGGTGTACCCGCTGAAGGCTCTCGAGACCACCGCATTGAAACTGGGGTCTCGGCAGCTCACGGCTTGGGTCATGGACACGCCTGGCAAGCGGGCGGAAGGGTTCATGTACCTCTCCTCCGCCGAGGTAAGAGCGACGGACGCGATGATCTTCGCCTTCCCCGACTCGGCGATACGAAGCTTCTGGAATCAAAACGTGTACTTCGACCTGGACATCGCCTTCCTGGACGAGTCCGGGAAGGTGGTGAGGCTCGCGATCCTAAGAGCGCTCGATCCGACGCCGGTTCCGAGCGGCGGACCCGCGAAGTTCGCCCTCGAAATGAAGCGCGGCGGGTTTAAGCGGTTGGGCCTGCTTCCCGGAGCTCGGATACTAATCCCGGCGGACGTGCGCGGACGCTGACGCTTTCGGCCTGCCAGAATCCACGCATGGGCGAGTGGGCGGCGCTGCTTCCCGAAATCGAGCGCGTGGCGCGAGAGGCCGGGTCGCTGGCGCAGCGGGAGCGCTCCAGGCTGGAGATCGACCTCAAGCCCGACGGCAGCGTTGTCACGAACGCGGACCTGCGCGTAGAGGAGTACCTCCGGAAGGAACTGCCGAAAGCCGTTCCCGGAACGAACGTCTGGGGCGAGGAATTCGGCCACTCTGAAGAGGGCCAGGGCGGGCTCTGGGCGGTAGACCCTGTGGACGGAACGACGAACTTCGCGTTCGGATCGCCGCTCTGGGGCGTTACGGTTGCGCTGATTTTTCAGGCGGAAGCGGTCGCGGGATGCGTGTGCTTGCCGGACCTTGGAGAGGTTTACGCTGCTTCGGTCGGCTGTGGAGCATCCGGGAACGGCGAACCGCTGGCGCCTATCGCGCCTGGGCCCATTAAGCCTCACAACCTGTTCAGCTGTTCGGAAACGGTTCTGAGCTCCAGTCCGGGCGTCCGCTGGCCTGGCAAGTGGCGTTGCGCTGGCTCCTTCGTGGTGGACGCGATGTTCGTGGCGACTCAGCGATATCGCGGCATGGCCGGAATGCGTGAGAAGCTTTACGACGCCGCAGCCTCCATTGTGATCAACCGCGAGCTCGGCGCCGACATCCGTTACGCCGATGGTCGCGAGCTTCGCGTGGCCGACCTCTTGGCGGATCGCAAGATCGAGTCGCCGTGGCTGATCTTTCCACGAGACTCGGGGTTCAGGACTTAGCGCCCTTCGAAGGTTCTTTGGGCCGGACCTGCAAGCCCATCTCTTCCCATTGCTCCAGGTCGACCTCCGCCGGCGCGCCCATCATCGGGTCCACCCCTTGGCCGATCTTCGGAAAGGCGATCACCTCGCGAATGTTCTCCTCGTCGAGCAAGAGCATGGCCAGCCGGTCGATTCCCGGAGCGATCCCGCCGTGCGGGGGAGCGCCCAGCCGAAACGCCTCCAATATGTGCCCGAACCGCTCCCTCTGAGCCTCCTCGTCGATGCCGAGGAGCTTGAATACGCGCGACTGCACGTCCTGCCGGTGAATTCGGATCGAGCCTGTAGCGCATTCGATCCCATTGCACACGATGTCGTAACAGTCCGCGAGCACGCTCGCAGGGTCGCTCTCGAGGCGCTCGACGTGTTCGGGCTTGGGGCCCGTGAACGGGTGGTGCGTGGAGGTCCAGCGATTCTCCTCCTGGTCCCACTCCAGCAGGGGAAAGTCGAGGACCCAGCAGTACATCAGCTTTCGCCGGTCGGCCAGGCCGCAGCGTCGGCCGATCTCGTTTCGAAGCCGGTAGAGAGCTTCGTTTCCCGCTTCGTACGAATCGGCGACGAAGCATAGCAGGTCGCCTTCGTCCGCGTCCGACCTGTCGCGAATCGCTTCCAGCTCCTCGGGCTTGAAATGCTTGGCGACCCCGCCGCGCAGCTTCCAGCCCGTGGGCGTCTCGATCGCCCCCTCTCCGTCCGCGACCGAGATCGTGGCGAGCCCTTTCGCCCCGAATCCTTTCGCCATCTCCTCAAGCTCGCCAACTTCTTTGCGCGACAAGCCCGCGCCGCCCGGATAGCGCACCCCGCGAACACGCCCGCCCGATTCCGCAACGCTGCGAAACACACCGAACTCCGAGCGAGCCGCGACATCCGTCACGTCGAACAGCTCGAGCCCGAAGCGAAGGTCCGGCTTGTCGCAGCCGAAGCGTCGCATGGACTCCTCGTATGTCAGCCGCGGAAACGGATCGACCGGCACCTTGTCCAGCGCGAACTCCTCGATCAGCTCGTTGCAGACGGAGCGCGTGAGGCCCTCCGCAAGCTGTAGCACGTCCTCTTGCGTCACGAAGGACATCTCCAAGTCCAACTGGGTGAACTCCGGCTGGCGGTCCGCGCGCTGCGCCTCGTCGCGGAAGCACTTGGCGATCTGGTAGTAGCGCTCGAGACCCGCGACCATCAGAAGCTGCTTGTACTGCTGCGGGCTTTGGGGAAGCGCGTAGAACTTCCCGGGTTGCAATCGATACGGAACCAGGTAGTCCCTCGCGCCCTCCGGTGTGGAGCGCGTGATGATGGGCGTCTCTACCTCCACGAACCCGCGCGCGTCCAGGTAGGCGCGAATCTTCCCAACGGCTGCCGCGCGGAGGGCGAGCTTTCGGTACATCGTCGGGCGGCGCAGGTCGAGGTACCGGTGCTTGATTCGAAGCTCCTCGCTGACCGCCTCCATCTGCTCCTCGTCGCTTACGGGGAAGGGAAGCGTCTTTGCCGGGCCGAGCACCTGGTACGAGCTCGCGACAATTTCCACCTCGCCCGTCGGCATTTTTGGATTGACCGTCTCCGGGGACCTCAGACGAAGCTCGCCGCTCACCGAGAGACAGAACTCGGACCTGATCACCGTTACGTCCGGGAACTTCGCCGGGTCGAAGACGGCCTGCACGATGCCGGTCCGGTCCCGAACGTCCACGAAGAACAGCCCGCCGAGGTCTCGGACGCGGTGCGCCCAACCGTTAAGAACGACAGCTTGCGGGACGTGCTCAGGCCGCAGCTCTCCGCATCCGTGGGTGCGCTGGGCGAAGGTCATCGGGGATGCAAGGATACCATCGGGGTTCCGGGGCGCGGTTCCCGGTATCCTGGCTCGCATGCGCCCTGACGGACGAGCTCCCGACCAGCTTCGGCCCGTGGCACTCGAGCGCGGGTTCGCGAAGTTTGCCGAAGGCTCCTGCCTGATCAAGATGGGGGACACGCACGTGCTCGTGACCGCGACGGTCGAGGATCGCGTGCCCCCTTTTCTAAAGAACACCGGAAAGGGCTGGATCACGGCCGAATACTCCATGCTGCCGCGCTCGGGCCGCCAGCGGAACCAGCGCGATACGAACAAGCCCAACGCCCGGTCGCTGGAGATCCAGCGGCTGATCGGACGGGCGCTTCGATGCGTCGCGGACATGGACTCCATGGGCGAGAGGACGATCACCCTGGACTGCGACGCGCTCCAAGCGGATGGAGGAACGCGGACCGCGGCGATCACCGCAGCATACGTCGCCGCATACGACGCCATGCGCTGGATGGCCGAGCAGAGAATGATCCAAAAGATCCTCCTGACGGAGCCGCTCGCCGCGATAAGCGTCGGCGTGGTTCGAGGGGCCGAGGTCCTCGATCTGAACTACGAAGAGGACAGCACCGCCGCAACCGATATGAACGTCGTGATGACGGAGTCGGGCAAGTTCGTCGAGGTCCAGGGGACCGCCGAGCAGGAGCCCTTCAGCGCCGAGACGCTTGGCAAGTTGCTTCGGCTCGCGAAGAAGGGCATCGACGAGCTGATCGTGGAGCAGAAGAAGATGCTCGGGGTCTGACGAGCTTGCCGCCTATCGAGACCCTCGTCGTCGCCACGCACAACCGGGCGAAAGCGCGCGAGATGGCGCAAATACTTGGCGCGCGGTTTCCGACTTTGAAGTTGCCCACCTTGGCCGACTTTCCAGGCGCGCCGGAACCGGAGGAGTCCGGCGCGACCTACGCAGATAACGCCCGGATAAAGTCCGAGTCCGCGGCGTCGTTCACGGGAATGTGGTCGCTAGCGGACGACGCCGGCCTGGAGGTCGACGCGTTGGAGGGCGAGCCTGGTCTTCATTCCAAGCGGTTCGGGGGCGTCGAATTGCCTTTCCCGGAGAAGATCGCGAGGCTGCTCGATCTCATGAGGGAAGTCCCCGAAGAGAGTCGCGCGGCGAGGTTTCGATGTTTGGTCGCCCTTTCGGCGCCGCCGGGGAAGCGATTCCAGGACGTCGGGTCCGCGAGTTTTCCAGAAGAACATGGCGCGTCCGCGGGGACCGTCCTTTTCGAAGGAGTCTGCGAAGGCAGAATCGCGCTTTCGCCTAGAGGAAGCGGAGGATTCGGCTACGATCCGGTGTTCTTTCTCCCGGAGCATGGCAAAACCATGGCGGACCTGACAGCCGAAGAGAAGCATCGAGTCAGCCATCGCGGCAAGGTTCTTCGCAAGCTTTGCGACTGGATGATCGCCGCCGGCCTTGCGCCCTCTTGAGCTTTCCGATTGGGAAACCGCTAAACTGTGCGAAGCCGGGGGAGGGGCGGCCGTACGCGATGCGAAAGCCGGACTACGGGATCGACGCGCCCGTTATGCAGCGAAACCTTGCGATCCTGGGCGTGGTATTGGTCGCGCTCTATTGGCTCGCACCGAGCATTGGCGGTTACTCCGTTTGGCCGGGAGGCGCGTTTCTACTTAGCGCCGCGGTGATGTACTGGGGCAGCAGGGTCGGCAAGCTGCGCTTGAGGGACCGGCTGCTGGAAGCGATCCCGTGGCGCGGCGACGAGCACGTGCTCGACGTGGGATGCGGCGCGGGACTGATGCTGGTCGGCGCCGCGAAGCGCTCTCCAAGAGGGAAGGCGGTCGGAGTCGACATTTGGCGGAGCGTGGACCTGTCCGGCAACCGTCCCGAACGTACGGAGGACAACGCTCGCATCGAACGGGTCGCGGACAAGGTCGAGGTGCGCGACGGCGATGCGAGGGAGCTTCCGTTCCCGGACGAGTCCTTCGACGTGGTCCTGTCCAGCTGGGCGCTTCACAACATCGCTGTCGGAACGGGAAGGGCCAAGGCGATCTGGGAGATCGTGCGCGTGTTGAAGCCTGGCGGGCACGTCGGGATACTGGACATCGAAGACACCGCCGAATACGTTCGGGAGCTGCGGGCGCGCGGCATGCTCGAGGTGCGCGCGGTCGGGCCGAGCTTTCTGTTTCTGCTGCCGACTTATCAGGTCACAGCACGGAAGCCCGACGCCGCAGTGCTGAGCGATCTGCCGAAGTCCGCATCCTAAAGCCTGCGTTTGTCATGAATGGAGCGCGAACATTCCTGTTCGCCCCTGCACTGCGACGGTCCCCGTCGCTGCCGGTCCTCGGACTCGATAGCGTTAGGGGCGGCTCTGCTCGACCCACGGAAGCTCGCCTGGCGATCCTTGCGAGCCCCGCGAGCAACTCTCATTCCCAAGCAAAGTTTTCTCGCAGAGCTCGCAGGGAACGCAAAGAGCTCTCGGGTTCGTTGGAGCGCGAACACTCCTGTTCGCCCGCGAGACAAGCAGTCTCTCGAGCGTCGTGACAAAGCAGCCAGCGTTCGGAATGCCTAACCCTTGAAAAGGGACCGCAGGATGAACAGCGCGTTCGCGGGGCGCTCGGCGATCCTCCGCGCGAAATACGGGTACCAGCTCTCCCCGAAGGGCACATAAACCCGAACGAAGTACCCACGTTCAAGGAGCTTGACCTGGAGGTCCCGGCGTACGCCGTAGATCATTTGGACCTCGAACTTGTCCTTCGGGATCCCCTTCTGCTCCGCGTACCCGATGAGGCGATCCAAGAGCCGCTCGTTGTGCGTCGCGATCGCCGGGTAGTGCCCCGAATCCAACAGCCGCTCGCCAAGTCGGACATACGCTTCGTTGATCTCCCGCATCTTCTGGATCGCCACGGTGGGCGGCTCCAGGTACGCCCCCTTCACGAGCCTTACGCGCGCTCCCAGCCGGATCATCTGCTCCACGTCTTCGGGCGTGCGATGCAAATAGGCTTGCAGAACCGTGCCCGTGCGCTCGAAATCCTCTCTCACGCGCTCCACCATGCGTATCGTGCGCTCCGTGTACGGCGAGTCCTCCATGTCGATCCTTAGGAAGCTGCCGTACTCCGACGACACGCGGGCCACGTCGCGATAGTGCCTCTCCGCCAACGCATCGTCGAATGCCAGTCCGCATTGCGTCAGCTTGATGGATACGTTCGCGCTCTCGACCGGAAGCTCCCGGCCGCAGAACGGAAATGGCTCCCGGCACACCTCGTAACCGTCCGCGGGCGCGAACGGGCTCTTGAAGCACCGGCTCTTAGCCATTCGCTCGAACATGCGGATATACATGTCCTTTGCGGCGGCGGCTTCGGATTCGGTCTTGACGTTCTCGCCCAGATAGTCGAGCGAAACGAAAAAGCCCCGTTCGGCAAGCACTTCGCAAGCCGCAATCGCCTCCTCGAGCGTCTCTCCGGCGACGAAGCGCTTGACTAGCTTCCGAAACAGGAAGGACTTGCGAACGAGCCTCTCGATCGGCGGCCAGGAGGCTGTCTTGAGGACGATCGCGCGGGAGAGCATCTCGGGAGCGGCAGTTTACTCGCCGGCCTCCGGTTTGGCGCTGAGGCCACGAGACTGAACAAGAAAAGAGCTCAGCTCCGACTCGTACTCCGCGAGCGTCGAGCACCGCGACAATCTTCCGCGCAGCTCCGCGGCGCCGGGCGCTCCTTTGACGTAAAGCGGAACCTGTCCGCGCAAGCGGCGGCAGGCGCGCAGCTCGGCCTCCGCCGCCTCGCTCGAGGGAAGCGATTCCATTTCGTCGAAGCTGCGCACGCCGGCTTCGTAGGCGGCCATCGTGCGGACGTGTCGAATCGCGGTCGAGACCCGGTCCGCGAGCGTCGGCTCGGGGGGAATCGATTCCGCGCGGATAACGGCTCGAATCCTCGCCAGGGCCCAAGGGTCGGAAATCGCGGCACGGCCCACCATCACGCCGTCGCACCCGGTTTCGGCGAGCATCTTCGCCGCGTCCCACGGCCTGCGCACGTCGCCGTTTCCGATCAGAGGGATCGACACGGCCTTTCGCAGTCCGCGAATCAGGCTCCAATCCGCCTCGCCTTCGAAGCCCTGCCGAGCGAAGCGCGCGTGCAGCGTGAGCATCTTCGCGCCGGCGCCCTCGAAGCGTTTGGCAAGCTCCGGCGCGGCGAAGAGAGACCAGTCCCACCCAGCTCGCACCTTGACCGTCACCGGCACCCGAACCGCCTTCACCACCGCCGCAACGATCCGCTCCGCCTGATCGGGGTCCTTCAGCAGCGCGGCGCCCGAACCGGTCTTGCAAACTTTAGGAACCCAGCACCCCATGTTGATGTCCACCAAGTCCGCGCCCATCTCCTCCGCGAGCCGGGCAGTCTCCGCCATGATCTCCGGATCCCCGCCGAAGATCTGGATCCCCAACGGGCGCTCGTCCGGATGAACCTGCATCTTTCGCAAGGTCTTGACAGCGCCGTGGTGGATCGCCATCGCGCTCACGAACTCCGTGAACATCAACCCCGGCCGCCCGATCTCCTTCGCGATCAGACGGAACGGAAGGCTGCTGACGTCCTCCATCGGCGCTAAAAGAAGAGGCGGATCGACCCGCACCGGGCCGGCCGAAAACCCGGGCGCCGCTTCTTGGCCTATCGATCGCTCCTGCGTTTGCGTGTTCATCGAAGTCCGCCGCACCCGGCAAGATCACCGGGTAATCGGAAACAAGGCGCAAACAGCGAACCTTGCCAGTTCGCGAGAGCGCTCCCTTCCTTGTAAGATTGTATCCGGGCCGAGCCCGTTAGGCCGGCAGGAAAGGGGACCGACGATGAAAAGGACGACGTACGCGCTGGGAGCTTGGTTGGCGCTCACAACTTTCGCGCAAGCGATATTCCCGAACAACCTGGACGCCAACCACAAGGCGGTCGGAAGGCTGGCGAATTGGAACGGATCGCAGTACGTGACGACCGGCTCGGGCGTAGCGATCTCCCCTCGGTGGGTGATCGCGGTGAGCCACGTGGGCGGCTCCTTCTTCGAGCAGGACGGGGTCATCTACCCCGTGCTTCAGAAGATCGCGCACACCGCGCCGAACATGCAGAACGCGGACCTGGCGGTGTTCGAAATCGGCGGGCCGATGCGTTACGCTCTGCCCATGAGCTTCCGTCCATGGAGCGGCCCTGGCGGGATTCAGGGAGATACCGCGACCCTCGTCGGATACGGCGAGACCGGTACGCGCACCGCGTCCGGCTGGTCCATCCAGGCCGGTAGCTCGGGGACTCGCCGCTGGGCGAATAACGCGATCGACCACATCGACGTGGTGCAGGTCATGGTGGGCCCGAACCTGAAAACGTCCGTGTGCGTTTTTTATGACCTCGACGATCCGCTCGGCCAGAACCCCGTAAACGTGCTCGGCGGGACGGCGGTGCCGAACGAGGGCGGGATCGCGTCCTGGGACTCCGGCGGAGGCTGGATCGTGCAGGACAACTTGCGGCCGCGCGTGCTGGCCGCCAGCGCGTACGTGGGCACGTTTCCCGGCTCCGGCGTTCCTAACTGGTGGAGCCACGGGGGCGTCGGCATGGCCGTGTACTTCCAGCCCTACAAGCTATGGATCGAGGCCACGGTTCCAGACCTCGGCGTGGCGATCCTCGACTCGGTGGCCATGGAAAACGGCGACCTTCTCGGAGGCTCCGTGGCGAGCCTGAACGCTGCGGACAACATTTTCCTGCGCACGAGGTCGCTGAACCTCGTCGAATCCGAGGTCAACTTCCCGCACGGCTTCATCGTGTCGGCGACCACGACCGCGTCCCCCGCGGCCACGATGGACGTGACGTTTAAGGGGCTCGTGGACTCGATCGGCGCGCCGTTCGACCTCTCGCTCAGGAACTGGAATACGTCCTTCTTCGAGATCGTGGGAACGGGTTCGATGAGCTCGGCGAACACGACGTACCAGTTCCTCGGGATTCCCGCGGGGAACTACGTCTCGACGAGCGGGCGCATCGACGCGCGCCTGCGGGTACTCGGAATCGCGGACGAGGCGGTGTTCTTTCATCCGGATATCGACTTCTGGCAGATGAAAGCCCGGTGAACCGGCGCTTGAAACGGGCGCCGCGCAAGGTTTAGAATCGGTTCGAAACCCATCTCCCGGGGCGAACTTTCATGCCTTCCAATAAGCTCAACGTCGGCCTGATCGGCTACCAGTTCATGGGCAAAGCGCACAGCAACGCCTACCGCCAGGTGAACCGCTTCTTCGACCTGCCGATCCAAGTGGGCATGCGAACGATCTGCGGGCGCACCGAGACCGCCGTCAAGGCGGCAGCCGAAAAGCTGGGCTGGGAGCGCTTCGAGACCGATTGGAGGCGCGTCGTCGAGGACCCGGAGATCCACATCGTGGACGTGTCCACCCCCGGCGACAGCCACTGCGAGATCGCGTGCGCCGCCGCGGAGGCCGGCAAGATCGTGTTCTGCGAAAAGCCCCTCGGCAACACGCTCGACGAAGCCAAACGCATGCTGGACGCGGTTAGCCGCGCGAAAGTCCCTCACGCGATCTTCCACAACTACCGCAAGGCGCCCGCCGTTGCGTTCGCGAAGAAGCTGATCGCGGACGGGAAGCTGGGCACGCTGTACCATATGCGCGCCGTCTACCTGCAGGACTGGATCGCGGACCCGTCGTTCCCGCTCGTGTGGCGGCTCCAAAAGGAGCGCGCGGGAAGCGGCGCGCACGGCGACATCAACGCGCACATCATCGATCTCGGGCGGCACCTCGTCGGAGAGTTCGCGGAGGTTAGCGGGACGCTGCACACCTTCGTTAAGCAAAGGCCCAAACTCGACGCGATCGACGACCGGCTCGGAGGGACCGCGTCCAAGGAAATGGGCGAGGTCACGGTGGACGACGCGGCGATGTTCCTCGCCCGGTTCCGAAACGGCGCGCTCGGCACGTTCGAGGCCTCCCGGTTCGCGGTCGGGCGCAAGAACTACAACCGCTTCGAGATCAACGGCTCTAAGGGCTCCGTCGTGTTCAACCTGGAGCGGATGAACGAGCTGGAGTACTACGACAACGACGGCCCCGAGGGCACGCACGGCTTTCGGGCGATCCAGGCCACCGAGTCCGCGCACCCTTACGCGGGCCAATACTGGCCGCCCGGACACATCATCGGCTACGAGCACACGTTCGTGAACCTGGTTGCCGATGCGCTGCTCGCGATCGACAAGGGCGAGCCGTGCTCGCCGGATTTTACGGACGGCTACGAGAACCAGCGGGTGCTGGACGCGGTTGAGCGCAGCCATGCTGCGCGGGCATGGGTGGAACTGTAGAAAACGGGGAAAGAGTGCCTGCGCGCTCGAGGCGAATGCCGCGAATTTGCGTTTTTCGGTATTTTTGTCTGGATTTGGTGTAACCGCAGGCGAGAAAAGGAGTCCAATAAGGTGAAGCGTCCGAAGCGCCCCGGACGTTTCGAAGCGCAGGGATGCGCGGCCGGAGTTGGGACCTTCGGTTCTGAACGGAAGGAACCGGGTAGTGTCTAAGGGTCGGAGGGCCCAGAACGAAACTTCGACGGCGCTCCCCGGCGAATTGGCGAGTGAGTCGCCAATACATTAGTGAAGGCTGCCGTATGAGTGGGAGATGGCTGGCGTGGGCGATTGGGGCTTTGGGCTCGCTGCCCTCGGTCACCGCTGCGCAGACTCCGCTGAACGGAGGCAGCCCCCCGGACAACCCTGAAAGACCGACGGTCGGCGGCACGCCCACCATCGACTTCGTCACGCTTCAATCCAACCGGCCTGCCGTTCCTTTGCGCTTCGGCGGAGTGCTCTCCGGATCCGATCGGGTGGACCTCGACGGCCGCCGCCTTACGAGAGGCGAGGACTACACGATCGACCTGTCTTCGGGGATTCTGTATTTGACGCGGCCCATCCGCGACGGCCAGACGCTACTGGTCGCCTACCGTTACGAGAAGGAAAATAGCAAGCAACAGGTCCAGTCCTTCGCGGGGCTCGGAATGATCAAGTTCGACCTCGTACCGAAGTCGCTCGGTTTCGTGGTCGGCCTCGGTGTCACGGAGCGGCTTCCGACGGGCGACGTGCTGAGCTCGAACATCTACGGTTGGAACGGGAACTTTGCCTTTGGCTCCGGGAGCCTGAAAGGGCTTTACCTGCTCGGCGAGCGCGAAAAGCTCGACGTGCGCTCGGTTTACGAGTACGTCGCGCCGAGCGCCGCCCCCGACACGGGGAGGTCGCACCTCGTTCTCCAAAACCTCTCGAGCAAGCTGAACGGAGGCACCATCGAAGCCTCCTACCAGGACGTAAGCAAGAACTTTGCCGGATTCGGCGCGGCGCGCGACGCAGGCTACGACGACGCGCAGCTCGGCCAGCTTCAGAAGGAGCGGGGCCTGAAGCGGATCGGCCTCGTCGCCAAGGACGTCGGGATCGGCGGCCTGAAGCTCAGCCACTCGTTCCGCTCCGTCACGGACGGCGACGAGGGCATAGACTGGCGAAGCTTCAACCTCGCTTCGGGTGGGCTGAACGCGCACTACAGCTCGCAGAAGGTGGACCAGGGCTTTCGTCGCTTCAAGGACTTGGCGGAGGCGGATCGCGCGCAGCTCGCCAAGGAAGCCGGCATGAGCCGCACCAGCTACGGGTTCGGGTACGCGGCGAAGGGAACGAAGCTCTCCTACGACCTGAACCAGATCTCAGACCAAGGCGACCGCGACATCCTCTCGCGCAGGCTCCAATTCGAGTCGGGCTCGTTCAAGCTGGACGCGGGCGATCAAAAGGTCGAGTCCGGATTCAGCCGCATGAACAGTTTGCCGGACGCTGAGAAAAACCGCCTCGCCCGCGAGATCGGCATAGCCCGCAAGTGGCTGAACTTCTCGGTTCCCGGCAAGCAAGGGGACGCGCTGCAGGTCCAGAGTTCGAAGCTCACGTCGAACACCGGCTCTTTCGAGTCGGCCGATGTAAAGACCGGCGGCAGAGGCTGGAGCCTTGAGCACTCCTCACGCGAAGTGGGGCAGGGGTTCTCCTCGATGAGCGCCTTGCAGGACTCCGAGCGCGACGCCCACATGAAGGCGATCACGAACATGTACCACGCCGGCGGTTTCCCCTGGCAGGGTCAGGACGTGAGCAGATTCTTCTCGGGGCAGGGCATTTCGCGGTCCCTGACTCGTCTAAGCCTCACGCCTTTCAAAGGCTGGTCTATGGGCGCCGATCGGCTGAACGTCGAGTCGCAGCAGGGCGGCGTTACCCTGGACACGATTTCGGTTTCGGGCGCGGCGTTCTCGCTGGGATACCGGAGCCAGGCGATGGACGACGGCTTCCATGGGCTGGCGTCGCTCATGGACTTCGAGCGCCAGCGCCTCGGGACCATCGTCGGACTGGACCGCACCGACCTGACGGCTTCCCTCAAGCTCGCCAAGGGCGGAAAGATCGAGCTCAACCGCATGACGGCGGAGGCGCCCGACGGCGGCGCTTCGCGCGAGAGCCTCAAGCTCAATCAGGGCGGCTTGGACGTTCAGTGGAACCGAAGGAGCGTCGACGAGGGATTCAGCGGCGTGTCGCAGCTGATCGATCCCGAGAAGGACCTCTTGACCCAGATTCGCGGCTTTTCGGAGAGCGATTTCAAGGCCGCTTGGCAGCTTTCGCCCAATCTGCGGCTCGAGGCATTTCACTTCGATGCGCAGGGGCTGGTCCGGGACGAGGATCGGTTTATCCGCAATTACTCGGCGAGTTGGACCCCGGACAAGGCGACGAAGCTCGCCGTGTTCCAGTACAGGTCGCAGAACGACGACCCGGCGAACCTGCTCCTATTGAACGCTTTCGAAGCGATCGCGTTCGCGCGGGACCTCGGAAAGTATGGGAAGCTGACCTACCGGCGCGAAGCACAAGAGTTCGCCGGCACGCAGGCCAGCCTCCCCGACTCGGAAAAGCAGCAGCTCGCGTACGAGGCGAAGCTCAACGAAAAGACTTCGTTCCGTACCGAGCAAACCCTCACTAGGTACGAAGACGGGAAGACCGAAGAGGTCAACTCCAACACCGTCAACACGGCGCTTGGAAAGAGCGTGGGCCTCAGCGTCAGCAACGTCGTGATCGACCGCACCGGCAGCGAGCAAGACGAAAACAAGCAGGCCTACGGCTTCTGGTTCGACCTTCCCGGAGGCGTTCGCATCAGCTATGGCATGCTTCAGCACCTTGCGGGCGCGAACGGACGTGACTCCCGGAGCAGCCAGATCGCGATCACCCCGGGCCAGATCGGCAACTTGAACGTACAGCAGGGAGGACACCTTCGATCCGAGATCGAGGGCGCGCCCACGAAGTCCGGGGGCAACATCCAGATCGCGACAAAGAAGCCGTTCAGCTTGGGAATCTTCGACGACCTTCAGTTTTACGCCTCGGCGGACACGCATCGCGAGAATTCGATCACGTCGCGCGACAACCAGCAGATTAAGCTGAGCGGACGCATCGGCTCGAACGTGTTCGCGACCGAGTACAGGGGGCAGATTCACTCGAACGGCAAGCACGCGATAGACAGGTCGTTCGAGTTCTCGACGGATCAGAGCGAGAAGAATTGGCTTCGCGCGAGCGTGAAGTACAAAGTCAGGACGATGCCCTGGGACGAGCAGTTCATGATTCGGAGCTACAGCATCGCGGCGCGGCCGACGAAGGACATCGAGCTGACGCACCAGCTTCTGACGAACCCGACCGTGGACCGCGGCGACGCGCTCCTCGGCTCCGTCGTGCAGGCGAGCCACATGAGCCGGTGGAAGCTCGATTTCAAGGGCAACGGCGACGTGCGGGTCGGCGGCCAGTGGGAAGAGATCATGAACCAGCAGCACCCGCGCCAGAGGACCGGCGGTCTAAACGTGACCCTGAACGCCAGGAGCGAGTCGCCGGTGCACCTGTATTACGGCCTCGAGCAGCGGGACGCGCCCGACGGACGCAAGACCACCCATCGGTATCACCTTCGCTTTGACCAGAAGCCCGGCCCCAACCAGCTGTTCAGCATCTTCATGGGGAACGTGAGCTACCAGCACGACGTCGTCAACGGGAAGCAGCGCGATAACTGGACTCTGCGAGTGGACTACCAGCTCCGCTTCTAGCGCAGCCTTTGGACCACTCGCACCCCCCGAACCCCCGAACCTCCAAACCCCTCCCTTACGCTATCCTATGCCGTGAACGCCCCGGCCATACCTCCCGTCGGTCGCTGCGCGCGGATTCCGTGCGGCTCAACCGAGGCGCTCGTGTCGCTGGACGTCGGCCCTCGTGTGATCGCTTACGGACCCGTCGGAGGTCCGAACCTGTTCGCGGTCTTCGAAGACGGCGCTCCCCTCGGAGACGGCGGCTGCAAGCTGTACGGCGGACACCGGCTTTGGTACGGGCCGGAGGACGCAGCGCGGACGTACCACGCCGACAACGAGTCCGTGGACCATCGGGAAGAGGGCGGCGAACACGTGTTTTCCTGCCGGCCCGATCCGTTCGGAATCCGAAAGACGATTCGGATCCGCGCCGACGCGGCGCAGGAGGCGCTCCACATTCGGCATGTGCTCACGAACGCCTCCTCGGAACCCGCAAGCCTCTTTCCTTGGGCGCTAACGGTGATGGCGCCGGGAGGCGAATGCGCGTTTCCATTGCCGCCGTTCCGATCGCACGTGGAAGACGCGCTCCCGGCCGGCCCGCTCGTGCTTTGGAGCTATACGCGCATGGGCGACCCGAGATGGTCGTGGGGCTCGCACGTCGTGCGCTTGCGCCAAGCCTCGATCGACGCTCCCCAGAAGGTGGGCGCGCTCGTTCGCCAAGGGATCGCCGCTTATGCCAACCACGGGCTGACGTTCCTAAAACGGTTCGAGTACGTTGCGGGGACATCCTATCCGGACTTCGGCTGCAACTTCGAGACCTTCACGCGCCGCGACATGCTGGAGGTCGAGAGCTTGGGCCCGATGTACACGCTGCAGCCGAAGGAGTCCTGCGAGCTTCGAGAGACCTGGTACGTTCTGCGCGAGAGCGCGCCCCCGACGAGCGACGAAGCTTGCGGAGAGTGGTTCGAGGACCTCGCCTCCAAGTACCCGCTCTAGCGCTAGCGCCAGCCGTAGGACCAGAAGTGCGCGGGCGCGATTCGGTTTTCGGGCTTATCCTCGACGAGCGTCAGCAGGAAGCCTATCCCGGCGCGCTCGAAGTCGTCTTGACGCCCGTTGTACTGCGTTGCCCCCCATCGTTCTCCGATCGCTACCATCTCGAACGAGGTGAATCGCCCTTTGGCCGTGTCGTAAGTCGCGTTGCCCAAAAGCTTGAGCTCGCAGCCGCGCGTCTGCTCCGTCGGCGCATTCATGTCCCGAAAGCCCGCGACCGCCCACTTGCCCTTCTCCTCGGTGACAGTCTTTCCGGCCAGCTTTACGGCCGCAATGTTGCCCTTCACGTCCGTGACTTTGGCGATCAGCCATGCTTCGCGAACGCTTTCGGCTCGGTAGGGCGTCGTTTGGCCGCGAACGTTGTCCACGAAGCTGGCGCGTGCCAGCCGAACGGCTAGCGTGCCCGGTACGTCGCGGCTTTCGCCAACGGCGATCTTCTCGGGAAGCATGGAGCGCGCCTCTTCCGCCCGAAACCACGCGAAGTCCTGGTTCCACGCCTGCGAACGCCAGTCCGCGGACTTGGCCTCCCGGGGAAGGTCGCGCGAGACCACTCGCAGGATGAGCCCGCCTGTCGGGAAGAAGCGCTCCGCGCGCTGCGACTGCGGAGTTTCGCCGCCCAGCTCGCCTGCAAGCCACTTCTGCTCCTCCGGCATGGAACGCCACTTCTCCAGCGCCTGCCGCAAGAACCCGGCGACCCGTCGCGGGTTGTTGTCGTTCCAGGAAACGAGCAGGGTGCCGCTCGGTGCTGTGGCGTAGGTGCCCTGGCGCGTGTTCGTGGGAGCCGTCCGGCCCGCGTAATGTCCCTGCTCCGCGATCTTCTGGAATAGCTTGGATTCGGGGTCGTTGCGGTTCTGGAGCCCCCATACCTCGTCCGCGGCGGGAATGAACTGCTTGGCGAGCTCCTGGACTTCGGGGTCGGACCAGACGGACCGCCTGGCGATGACGCCGTTGTTTCAGGTGCATCCGAGCGGATGGCCGTTCATAGCCCAGAGGAGGACAGGCTTGCGCTCGCGCTGAGCCTCCTGAATCGCCACCCAGAAGCTCGGCCTCCAGGGAACGTCGCAGAATTCGGTTTCCTGGGCTTTGGGCGCGAGGTACGCCTTCCACTCGGAAAAAGTGGAGTCGTCCAGCTTTCTGTCGGGCGGCGAAAACGCCGCCCCCATTAGCAGCGCAAACGCGAGAACCTTCATGATCGCAATCCTCGGTCTATTTTAGTCCACCCCGGGGCGCGAGCGGTCGTGATCGCCTTTGTGGGAGACAATCTTGCCTGACCTCTGGCAACGGCCTCGCAGAGAAGACTTACAGTACAGCATGCAAGCAGAGGCGCCCGCGTTGCGACTTTGGCAGCGCCAATTGTCGCGAAATGAGGTAGACCCTGTCCGGTGGCGGCGTCATGAGATCACTACTCGCTTCGCTTTGGCTTGCGGCAGCGTGTACGCCGTGGGCGACCGGCGCCGAGATTGCCTGGGTCTCCGACTTCAAGGCGGCGCAGGCCAGGGCCAAGAAGTCCGGCAAGCTGATCATGATCGAGTTCCACAACCCGGCCATCGGGTCCTCGGAACGGCTTCATCGGATCACTTGGAAGGACCCCAGAGTAATTAGTGCGATCTCGGCCGGAGTTGTGCCGCTTCAGGTGCACGCCGAGAAAGAAGGGAAGGAGCTCTCCGGCAAATACAGAGTCGTCGGCTTGCCTGCGATCATCTTCGTGGACTCCGGCGGCGTCGAAGCGGCGCGACTGGGAGGCCCCCTTGCGCCCCTGCAGTTCCTGGACGAGCTGAAGAAGGTGCTCGCGATGCACTCCGCATTTCCGGGCATCCAAGCCGCGCTAAAGAAGAACCCGCGGAGCGGCGAGGCGAACTGCAAAATGGCCTGGGCGCTCGCAATTCGCCAAAAGCGAACGGACGCCGAAAGGCACCTGGCGAACGCGAAGAAGGCCGGATACAAGGGGCCCTATCTGGCGAAGGCCTGCAATATGATCGGGGACCTCTTTCAGTCCAGCAGCGAATTCGAAGCCGCGATCGCCTACTTCAAGCGCGCGGAGTCGGCGAGCATGAGCGTTGCGGACAAGTCGTACGCGCTCGTCTCGGTCGTTTCCTGCCAATGGTCGCTCGGGAAAGTCGACGAGGCCAAGGCGACCGCCAGACGCCTCATCGCTCTGAAAGGCGCGACGCCCGAGTATGTGGAGTTCGCAAAGAACATCTTGGCGCTCGACCGGCCACGGCGCGGCCCGCCGCCTTAAGCACACGCCCGTCGGCACGCTCCCAAGTCGCGCCGGGGCCGTCGGACAGGAACCGAACGTTCCGCCGACGAACGTACCTATCGTTATGTCTGCCCAGCGAACCCTCTCCGTTCGCCGCGCGATCGCCGTCGCGGCGTTCCTGACATCGGGTCTTTCCGCGCTTGCCCAGGAGACGGCAGCGGAAGCCAAGCCGGAGGAGAAACCCGACCCGCTGCGGATCGAATCCTTCCTGCGGCCGCCGAAAGCGATCGAGGACCTCGTGCTCGCGCCGAGGCATCGAAACGCCCTTCTCTCGAATCTAAGCCCCGACGGCAAGCGGTTCCTCGTTTCCGTGAGCTCCGGGCTTCCCGCGCTCGCGGACCTCGCCAAGCCATACCACAACCTCGGAGGCGAGAGGATCGACCCTGCCGCGAACCGCGACCGCGCGCTCAACTTCCGAAACCTAGTCGGATACGACATCCTGGACTGGCAGACCGGAAAGCGCGTCGAAGTGCGGGCGAAGACCCCGGACGCACGGTTTACCGGCGGGGAATGGTCGCCCGACGGCGGCAAGTTCGTTGCGCTGCTTCACGAGCCATCGGCCACGAGACTTGTGGTCGTGGACGCCGCTACGGGCGCGGTGCGCGTCGTGACGGAGCTGCCCGTGCTCGCCACGCTGGTCACGAGGCCTCAATGGGCTGCGAAGGGCAAGAAGCTCGTCGCTGTGCTGGTTCCGAACGCGCGGATGCCGTTTCCGGCAAAGCCGGACGTGCCCGTTCAGCCGGACGTGCGCGTTACCGAGCCCGCCAAGAACCGAATTAGGACCTATCGCGGGCTGCTTCAAACGGCGCACGACCAGCAGCTGCTCGAGTACTACGCCACGGGCCAGCTGGCGGTCATCGACGTGGAGTCGGGTCAGGTTCAGAAGATCGGCCAGCACGCGATGATCAAGTCCTTCGACGCTTCGCCGGACGGCAAGCACTTCCGAGTTACGGCCATGCAAAAGCCGTTCTCGTACCTGGTGCCCGCCAGTCAGTTTCCGGACAAGGAGGAGATCTGGGACGAGTCCGGGAAGGCGCTCGCGGAGCTTCAGAAGCGCCCGCTTCGTCTCGGCGAGCAGCAGACGACGCCGACACCGACGCCGACACCGGGGCCGGGCCAGCGTCGTGGGGGAGGGCAGGGCGGCGGGGGCCAAGCTCCATCCGACGACAAAAGGAGCATCGCCTGGCGTCCGGACGGCGCCGGGCTCTCGTTCCTGCAGTTGGAGCCCGCGCCGAGACGGACCGAAAGCGGAAACCCCGAGGAGGAGCCGCAACAGCCCGCGCCTCAGCCTCAAGCGCGACGAAAGGACCGCGTGATGCTCTGGACTGCGCCGTTCGGAAAGGACGACGCGAAGGTCGTTTTCGAGAGTGAAGAGCGAATCGGCTCCGTGCAGTACTCCGCGGACTGCAAAACGCTCTTTTTGACTCAAACGGTAGAGGGAACCGAGACCCTCTACGCCGTAAATCTCGCGGAGCCTTCTAAGCGCATTACCATCTATTCTCATCGCCCGAGCCCGGAGGCGGTCGGCGGCCCCGGCTCGCTGATGAACGACGACAACGAAAACGGCCGGCGCGTCGTGCGAATCTCACAGGACGGCAGGGTCTTTCTCAGCGGCACGGCCTACTACGAGGACCCCACGAAGGACGCACCGCGACCGTTCGTAGATGCGGTCTCGCTCTCGAACGGCGAAAAGAAGCGGATTTGGCAGTCGTCTGCGAGCGTCTACGAGACCGTTTCGGCTGTGCTGGATCCGGGGTCCACGAAGCTCGTGCTCAACCGCCAGTCCCCGTCCATGCAGCCGGATTCCTGGCTCGCCGAGCTGAAGCCGCCAGCGGACGACGGCCAGGCGCCGACCGCAGACTTGAAGAAGCTGACGTCGAACGTAGACTACGTCCCCGAGATCACCGGCGCCACACGCGAGCGGTTTCAGGTCACCAGGCCGGACGGATTCAAGTTTTGGGTGGAGGTGACTCTGCCGAAATGGCACGTCAAGGGAGTGGGCCTTCCTGCTCTGTTCTGGTTCTATCCCAGGGAGTTCACGGACCAGCGAGCTTACGACCGCGGACTCCGCACGTTCAACAAGAACCAGTTTCCGAGCGTCTCCGTGTCCTCGAAGGACATGCTCGTCGCGCTTGGTTACGCGGTCGTGGAGCCGGATTGTCCGATAGTGGGCCCCCAAGGGCGCATGAACGACGCGTACGTGCCCGACCTGCGTGCGAACCTCTGGGCGGTGATCGACGCCCTGGATAGAAAGGGCTACATCGACCGCGATCGGCTCGCGATCGGCGGGCACAGCTATGGCGCTTTCAGCACCGCGAACGCGATGATCCACACGCCTTACTTCAAGGCAGGTATCGCGGGCGACGGCAATTACAACCGGCTGCTCACGCCGAGCGCGTTCCAGAGCGAGCAGCGCGTTCTGTGGGAGGCCAGGGAGACGTACCTTTCCATGTCGCCTCTGCTGTACGCCGAGCAGCTGACGGGCGCTCTGCTGATGTACCACGGCATGGACGACCAGAACGTCGGCACGCATCCGATCAACTCGGAGCGCCTGTACCACGCCCTGGAGAACCTCGGGAAGACGGCGGCGCTGTATATGTACCCGTACGAGGACCACGGCCCGGCGTCGAAGGAGACGCATCTGGACCTCTGGGCGCGCTGGGTGGCCTGGCTGGAGAAGTACGTGAAGAACGCGGGCAAAACGCAACCCTAAACGTAAACCCCCCTCCCCCTGTTTCGCGTCCGCAAGAAACAGGGGGAGGGGGTTTGGGGGTGAGGGTTCCGGGCCTGGCGGTAGCCGGCAGACTTCGAGCAAGAGTCGCCTGATCGTCCCGGAGGACTTCCATCCCCAGCCCTTCCCCCTATCCCGGCACGCCGGGACATGGGGAAGGGAGATTCCAGCCAATGGAAGGAGAAGCATCCCCCTCCCCCTGTTTCGCGTCCGCAAGAAACAGGGGGAGGGGGTTTGGGGGTGAGGGTTCCGGGCC
>Ga0187892_10001027_pt1 | contig 67971 bp, 50 predicted proteins | sample MA1701073metaG_FD_139345 | JGI IMG/M metagenome (GOLD analysis project Ga0187892, IMG submission 139345) | Bio-ooze microbial communities from a basaltic lava cave in the Kipuka Kanohina Cave System on the Island of Hawaii, USA - MA170107-3 metaG ... | reverse complement strand
CGCCCTTGACGCGCCGGAGCTGGCGCCGCCACGTACGTCGCTTCGCGGCGGGCGGAGCACACGCGGCGTGCCTGTCGCGTTGTCCAGCGTGTCAAGGGACGCCGCCCGCAAGACCATGATCGGTTCGGGCGACCGCTCGCAGCGCGTCCGCACCTACAACTTCCCCCAGGACCGCTGCACCGGCCATCGCATGCGATCGGCGGGCATGTATTAGAAGCGGGAGGCCACGAGGCTACGACGACCACCTTCGTGAGCGCGTACGAAGGCGGCCCAACCAAATCCACCGGATCACGCGCCGCTCGGCGGTCAGGCCGCCTCGTCAGAACGACACGCATGAGCTCCAAGCCTCACGAACCGAAGGCCAGGAAAAGACCAATCGAAGCCAAGCTTGGGCAATCCAGGGTAAATAGGATGAATTCGCTAACCGGGCGCGGCGGCGTTGGCGAAAAAAACCAAACGAAGCCAAACCCTGATGCGGCCTCCGTGCCCCGCGAAGCTGGCAGCGCCAAACGAAGCCAAGGCCGGCGGGTTCGGCTTCGATAGGGCACACGAAAGGAGGCGGCCCAAAAAAACCAAACCAAGCCACCGAACTCTGGATGCGGCCGCCGCGCTCCGCGCATCCCGCCAGCACACTTGACCAAACGAAGCCAAGGCTGGGGAGTCTGGGTTAGATGGGGCGAGGCCAGACCCTATCGACCTGAACAGTACTCGAGAAGAGGCGAGCCAAAAAAACCAAACGAAGCCACGAAAGGTCCCGTGGACGGGCGGCGGAGCTGCCGCCCGGCAGACAATGATCGGCTCGGGCCACCGTTCGCAACGCGTCCGCACCTACGGCGGTGGCCGTGGGTCGGGCGGGCGGTGTTGTTCGGTGATCAGGCGTGCGCCGCGGGAGTAGGTGAAGTACGACCACACCCATTCAAATAGCACGATGAAGCGGTTGCGGAAGCCGATCAGGAAGAAGATGTGCACCGACCACCACACCATCCAGGCCAGCCAGCCGCGCAGCTTGAGCTTCCCGACCCGCCCGACGGCGGCGGAGCGGCCGATCGTCGCCAACATGCCTTTATCGCGATAGCGGAACGGCTGTGTCGGCTGACCCCGTGTGAGCCGCACGATGTTGGCGGCTGCGTGGCGGCCCATCTGCATCGCGACCGGGCTGATGCCGGGCAGCGGCTGGCCGGTCTGATGCGTGAACACGGCTAGGTCGCCAATCGCAAACACGCCGTTCTGCCCGGGCACCGACAAATCCGCCTCAACCGAGATGCGGCCGGCCAGATCGGTGGGCACGCCCAGCGTCGCCGTGAGCGGCGTGGCCGCGACGCCCGCCGCCCAAATGACCGTGCCCGACTCGAACCGCGCCTCGCGGAAGCCGTTCGGCTCGGCCGCGTCGGGCATCCGCACGGTTGCCCCGCCGGAATCAACGTGCGTGACCAGCGCCTCGACGTGTACCTCGACGCCCAGCGCCGCAAGCTGCCGCCGGGCCGCCGCGACCAAATCGGGCGGGAAGGCGCTGAGGATATCCCGCCCGCCTTCGAGCAGCACCACGCGGGCCGACGCCGGATCGATGGCGCGGAAGTCCGACGCAAGCACGAACCGCGCCAGCTCGCGCAGCGCCCCGGCCAGCTCGACGCCGGTCGGGCCGCCGCCGACGATCACGAACGTCATCAGCGCCTGCCGCTCGCGCCCGTCAGCCGTCGTCTCTGCCCGCTCGAACGCCGTCAACACGCGCCGCCGAATTTCGAGCGCGTCCTCGATCGTCTTGAGTCCGACGGCGTGTGCAGCCCAATCGTCATGGCCGAAGTACACGGTCCGGCTGCCCAGCGCGAGAACGAGATAGTCATACGGAATCGTCACGGGCTGCGGCGCCGTCGACGCGGCCGCGGCCTCGTCGAGCATCACGAGGCGTCTGGCGAGGTCAATTCCGGTCACTTCGCCCATCCGCACGCTGGCGTTGGCCTGATCGCGCAGGATCGACCGGATCGGCCAGGCGATGTCGGCCGGCGACAGGCCGGCCATGGCGACTTGGTACAAGAGCGGCTGGAACAGATGATGGTTGTGCCGGTCGACCAGCGTCACGCGCACCGCCGCGCGTCGCAGCGCCTTGGCCGCCTCGATACCACCAAACCCGCCGCCGAGAATCACCACGGAGGGAACGGCGGAGGGAACCACAGAGGGCACAGCCGAGGGAACCACAGAGAGCACAGAGGACACAGAGAGGAGAGCCTCAGAAAAGAGCTCGCTCGGGCATCGTCTATAGCCGCATCCGGCGAACACCGTCGACGAGGCGGATCGTATTAAGGTTGATCAACAGCCTGACCGTACACTTCGTCAGACGAAGGAAGCTGAGCCGTTGGGCTTCGTGGACCGGTTCGATCGACTTCACCGCCTTGGTCTCCACAATCACGGTGTCCGCGACGACAAAGTCGATCCGATATTCGCCCGCCGGCTCGCTCTTGTACAGCACACTTACCGGCCGCTGCCGCTCGAACGGAATCCCGCGCAGCCGCAGCTCGACTGTCAAAGCCGACTCGTACACCGACTCGAGCAGGCCAGGGCCGAGCGCTCGAGGGCCCTCGATCGCAGCAGCGATGTTCTGCTCGGTCCAACGATTCAGTTTGCGTTCCCTAGTGGTCACAGCTACGGGCTCCGTCATGCTCCGTGGTTCTCTCTCTGTGCCCTCTGTGCCCTCTGTGGTTAAACTAGCCGAAATGAGCGGTGAAATCCAAAGCTGCGACGTGCAGATTCGCGTGCGCTACGCCGAGTGCGACGCCATGGGCCTGCTGCACCACGCCAAGTATTTCGAGTACTTCGAAGAGGCCCGCACTGAGCTGCTGCGCCGCAACGGCTTCCGCTATCGCGACCTCGAGGCGCAGGGCATCTTCTTCGTGGTCTACAAGCTGGCCTGCCAGTATCACGCCCCGATCCGCTACGATGACGTGGTCACGATCGTCACGACCGTCGAGCGCGTCACGCGCACGCGCGTCGACCATCGCTACGCCATTCTGCACGACGGCGTCAAGACGTGCGACGCGCGCTCGACGCTGGCCTGCGTCGGACGCGACGGCCGGCCGATCCTGATGCCCGACGACCTGTGGGGCCGCGTGGCCCTGCCGCACGGCCGAGCGACCCAATCATAGGGCTAGCCGATGCGCCGTGCATAGTCTCAAGCGGGTGGCATGGGCAAGCGGCCGTTTGCTTGCCCGTGCAGACCGCGCGACGTTTCCTCGGAACAAGCGCAAGCAATCGTCGTCCCGGCGCGCCGGGATTGGCCATGCCACGCGAGCCGCGCTCCCCGTCGCCATGCCGCCCGAGCTGCGCTGCGCTCGGCCAACCGGACAGACGTAACCGCACGGTTCAGGCACTGGCCGGGGCCAGCTCGGCGGCCGCCGGTTCGACAGCCAGTGCCTCGGGCGGCGCCGCCCCGCCGGCCGTCGCAATGGCTCGCACAACGCTGAGGTCGGCTTGCCCCGACAAGTCGATCACATCCTGCGTGCGCCGTCCGTCGCCGTCCAGCGCCACCAGCATCGGCCGCGTGTGCTGTCCCGGATTGGTCCGCACGACTTCCGCCCGCGTCCCATCGTTCAGCTCGACCCGGCTGCCGATCGGCACCAGCCCCACGCAGTCGAGGAACGCGCGGACCAGCCTGGGCTCGAACTTTCGCCGCGTACACTCGACCAGGATCGTCTTCGCCGCCACATACGGGAGCAGGCCCGGCCGGTGCGGCCGCGGCCGCGTCATGGCCGCGTACGAATCGGCGATGGCCGCGATGCGCGCATACGGATGGATGAACCGCCCCGTCCGCCGCCGCGGGTAGCCGCTGCCGTCGTTGCGCTCGTGCGTCTGGGCCGCCACCATCGCCACGCTATCCGGCAGGTTGTGTACCCGTTCGAGATAGTCCAGCGAGTAGAACGCATGCCGCTCCACTTCGCGCCGCTCCTGCTCCGTGAGCGCCCGCGGCGCCATGCGGATCGCCCGCGGCACGCGCAACATGCCCACGTCGTGCAGGAGCGCTCCGGTCCCCAGCTCGAGCAGTTGCTCGCGGTTCAGCCCGACGGCCGCGCCCAGCGTCATCGCCAGAAGCGACGTGTTCACGCAGTGGTCGAAAAGATACTCGTCGCGCGAGCTCTGCAGCGCGACGATGGTCGCCAGCAGGTCGCGGTCGAGCGTGAGCATGTCGGCGAAATCGGCCACGGTCCGCAGCACGGTATCGCCCGACGGCGTCCCGCCGTTCAGCAGCGTCCGGCCCAGCTCAGCCACCGTATCGCTGGCACTCGCGTGGCGATCGAGCGCCGAAGTCGCCGTCGATTCCAGATGCTCGAGTGTGAGTTTGGGCCCCTCGTCGGCCGCGGCCGCTGGCCCGGACGGCGTCGTGGCCGAATCAGCCCCGCGCAGGCGTCCGATCCGCTCGCCCAGCGATCGCCGCAGTCCGCTGCCCGACGGCCGGTTTTGTACTAGGACCGTGTGGATGTGCCGGTCGGACAGCAGCTCGAGGAAGCGCGGCGTGACCTCCGCCCCGGCCGCCAGCAGCAGCACGCCGGCCGCGTCGTACAGCGACTGCGTCAGCCGCATGCCCACCCGCAGCGAGCGGACGCTGATCGCCTCGTTTTTCGGACCCGCTTCCGGCGCCATCGTGGACCCCTTGTGCACGCCTACAGCTTATGATCTACATCGAAGTTCGGCCGCCGCCACTTTGGACGAATGCACACCCTTCACCACCCCCGTCACCCCGACAGTAGGAGCGGTCTGCGACCGCGACCACTCTCGTAGCCGCGACCGTTTTCAGAGCCGCGACCATCAGGGAGCGTTGAAGGGCGACGCACGTCGAAGCCGCACCGAATCACCCTGTGTGCTTCCCGACGCGACGTTCACGGCTGCATCAAACGTCCGGGCCAGCCGTAGCGCAAAAACGCTCGCTCACGCTCGCGGCTCTGAACCTCATGCACTTCGCATTTTGGACCCCGTCTGCGGCTCGGGCTCCTTCCTGCTCGGCGCGTACCAATACCTGCTCGATGGGTATCTGAACGCGTACGTCGCCCACGGCCCCGAGAAATGGAGCAAGGGCAAAAGCGCCACCATCCGCCCCGCCGACCCCGCTCGTGCGAGAATCCCGCCCGTCCGGGACGCGGTTGTCTCGTGTCCCGGATCTCGCACCGACCAGCTCGAAAATCCCTTCCCGAGTGCGGAGCGCTTCGCTGGTGCGAGATTCCCTTCTCGCGCCGATGATCCGGGGAATCCATGCCCGACGGACGCCTTCGGTCCGGCACCGAAGCCGCCGGCGCTGAGCGCCGTCATCGCCTTCGCCGTCCTCAGCCGCGGCCCTTCCGTTGATCGCTTGCGGCCTCGTGGCCTCGCTGGCGCGTTATCCGATGATGCCGCCGCCGGCGACCGAGATGCCCTTGAGGCGCATCTTCAGCTCGTCGGGGTTGGGCGCCACGGCGTAGGCGGTCTTGACCGAGATCAGTTCCTCTTCGACGAGCTGCCGCAGCGACTCAGTGAAGTCGATCATGCCTTCGTTGTACGAGCCGCGGATGACGGCCGGGATTTCGTTGTCGCGTTTCTCGGCGATGAGCTTTCGCACGGTCGAGTTGGCGATCATGACCTCGACGGCTGGCAATCGCGGCACGTCCGGCCGCAGGCCGGGCAGGAGCTTCTGACAAATGATGCCCTGCAGGTTGAACACCAGCGAGCTGCGCACCAGGTCGCGCCCCTCTTCGGGGAACAACTCCAGGAGGCGCGTGATCGTGCTGGCCGTGCTCGAAGCGTGCACCGTGCCGAACACCAGGTGCCCCGTTTCGGCCGCGTGCAGCGCGGCGGAGAACGTCTCCTGATCGCGCATCTCACCGATCAGCACGACATCGGGGTCCTCGCGCATCAGGTACTTGAGCGCGTCGGGGAAGTTGTGTACGTCGAGGCCTATCTCGCGCTGGTTGATGAAGGCCTTCTTGTCGCTGAACAGATACTCGATCGGGTCCTCGATGGTCACGATGTGGCAGGCCCGCGACTGGTTGATCTGCTCGATCATCGAGGCGATGGTCGTGCTCTTGCCGCTGCCCGTAATGCCCGCCAGCAGGATCAACCCCTGGTGCAGGTCGGCCAGGCTGGCCAGCGATGGCGGCAGGTGGAGCTGGTCGTAGCTGAGGATCGTGCGGTTGATGCGGCGGGCGGCCATCGACGTCTTGCCGCGCTGCCGGAAGATGTTGATGCGGAAGCGGTCCAGGTCGCCAAGCTGATAGGCGAAGTCCATCGAGCCCTTCTCGATGTAGCGGGCCCACTGCTTCTCGTGCATGATCTCGCGGCACATCGCCTCGATGTTGTCGTTCGACAGCGGCTCGCTGTCGGCCGCCCGGATCGACCCCTTCAGCCGGAAACGCGCCGCACAATCGGCCTTCAGGTGCAGGTCCGAGGCCAGCATCTTGACCATCGCGCGGAAGTATTTGTCGATGCGCGGCGAGCTCTTCACCGCCGGCGCGGCCGGCGAACCGTTGCCGGTGAGGGCCGGGGCCGGCTCGACCAGGGGTTCCTCGTCGATCATTTCGGTCGTCTGTGCCACGATGCCTCCGATCGGGATATCCTGCCGGGTGCCGGTCGCGTGGCGGGCTTGCACCCGCCGGACGTTGGGGGGCTGCCGCAGCGACACACCGGCGGCGGGCAGCCCATCCCGCATGCTTTTGGCACACTATATCGGGACCGGCGCCCGCCAGACAAGCCAAACGGCGGTTGTCACCCCGCGGCGGGGGCTTTTGACGCCAGACTCGGGGATTCCTGCTCTTTCTCGCCCAGCCGTAACCTCAGTTCTGGCTTGAGCTTGGGCGCGGTTGGCCGCGGGGCCGTCAGCATCCTCAATTGGGCGGTCCGAATAAACTTGTAAAACGCCGATTTCGCCGCTTGACTTTCCCGGACACCGTGCTAAGATGCGCGGCTGTTTACCAAAGCCTACTTGCCGGCCTGACCCCCCTCAGGTCGGCTTCCCCCAAGGCCCGCTACACCCCGGCGGGCCTGTTTATTTGGAGGCGTCGGCCACTCACGGACCCGTGATGGTAACTCGGGCGACGCCGGCGCCCGCTCCGCCGGTGTAGGCGACGGTGGCGCCCATGCCGGGTGGAAAGTTCGTCGGTGTTACGGTCGCGAAGGTGCCCGTGTGGCTGTTGTAGGTGACCACGTCGAACGTCTGTCCGGCGACCGGGACAAAGCCGTCGATCAGCGTCAGTTCGAGCGTGCCGCCGAGCTGCGCGGCGCCGACGGCCAGCACATCGAAGCTGCCCGGCGACGTGCCGCCCAGCTCGATGTCGAGCGTGCCGCCGGCCACCTGGTTGTACGTGCCTGTGACGGTCAGCGTGCCGGGTGCGTCGGGGCGCGGGACGGTGCTGGCGGCAGCGGTGCCGAGCGTGACGTTGCCGGTGATGGTGCCGCTGACGGTGTTCAGGCCGAGGCCGATCGTGCCGCCGTTGACCTGGAGGGGAGCGCCAAAGGTCTTGATGATCGATCCGCCTGCCAGGACCGTGCTGCCGGAGGTCTGAGTGTAATTCTGTTCGAATTGGAGCGCGCCGCTCGTCGCTTCGATCAGGCCGGTATTGTTGACAGTGATCTGGACAAACGTGGGTGTCGCCGTGCCGGCGGATTTGCGGAACGTGCCGGCGTTGTTCAGAAAGTTCCCGCCGCCCCCGGCCATGTCCGCATCGGTCTGAACGTCGAAGGTCGCTCCCGCCTGGTTGCTGATCGTTCCGGAGGCTAGGCTCAGGCCTCCGCTGCCTGTCCAGATGATGGTGCCGTTGTTGGCGTTGGTCAGCGTGCGGCTGAGGAGGTTTTTTCCAAGAATGCCACTCATGTTCATCCCGCCGTTCAGCAGCGTGGTGCCGCCGCCCTCCATGTTGCCGGTGGTCCAGGTATATGGACCGGTGACGGTGAGCGTGCCGGCCCCGCTCAGGATTCCGCTGGCGTGTGACACGCTGCCCGCGCTGGCCGGGCCGGCGAAGCTCAGCGTGCCACTGATCGAGAGCGATGAGGCCGCCACGCCCATCGAAGCGCTGGCGTTGAAGCTGCCCGTTCCGCCGGTCGTCACGATCTGGCCGGTCACGTTCGTCTGGCCGTTGAGATTGGTGGTGTTGCTGCCGAACAGCAGGGTTCCGCCCGCGGGAACAATCAAGCTGCCGGTGGTGGTTTGCGGCTGTGCAAACGGGCTGAAAGCGAGCGTCGCGCCTGGATCGACGACGAAAGCGCCCGAGCTGTCCCCGCCCTGCACCTGCAACGTGCCGGTTTCGACCTCGACCGAGCCGCTGTTGTTCAAGGCTAACCCATTCAGCATCGTGACGCCGCTGCCGGCCGACTTTCGCAGCGTGCCCGAGTTGTTGAAGGCACCGAGCGGCGAGCCCCCGCTAAAGTCGCCATCGCCCTGAAAGTCGAACGTGCACCCGGCCTGGTTGTTGATGACGGGTTGGGAGGCGACGCTCACCAAACTACCCGTGAAGGTGATGGTGCCGTTGTTGGCGTTGGTCAGCGTGCGGCTCAACAGGCTCTTCGTCGCGGGGCCACTGATGTTCATCCCGCCGTTCAGCAGCGTGGTGCCGCCGCCGGTCATGGTCCCCTGCGACCAGGAGTATGGACCCGTCACGGTGAGCGTGCCGGCCCCGCTCAGGGTTCCGTCCGCGTGCGATACGCTGCCGGCGCTGGCCGGGCCGGCGAAGCTCAGCGTGCCGCCGTTGATCAAGAGCGATGATGCCGCCACGCCCATCGAAGCGGCAGCGTTGAAAATCCCCGTTCCGCCGCCGGCGGCGCTGGTCAGGATCTGACCGGTCACGTTCGTCTGGCCGTTGAGGTTGGTCGTCCCCGAAGAGAAGTGCAGGTTTCCGCCAACGGGAATGGTCAGGCTACCGGTGATGGTTTGCGGCCCGCCGAACTGGGTGCTGAATTCGAGCGTCGCGCCTGGATCGACGAAGAACGCGCCTGAGCTGGTCCCGCCGACCACCGAAAGCGTGCCGATTTCGACCTCGACCGAGCCGCAGTTGTTCAACGCGAGCCCCGTCACCGTCGTGAGGCCGGTGCCGGCCGACTTTCGCAGCGTGCCCGAGTTGTTGAAGGCGCCGAACGGCAGGCCCCCGTTCCAGTCGGCATCGGTCTGTATGTCGATGGTGCACCCGGCTTGGTTGTTGATGACGGGTTGGCCGGCGAAACTCAGGAGTCCGCTACCCGTGAAGGTGATGGTGCCGTTGTTGGCGTTGGTCAGCGTGCGGCCGAAGAGGCTCTTTGCTGCGTTGCCACTCATGCTCATCCCGGCGTTGAGCAGCGTGGTGCCGCCGCCGTCCATGGTGCCACCGGTCCAGGTGTATGGACCCGTCAAGGTAAGCGTGCCGGCTCCGCTCAGAAAGCCGCTGCCGTGCGATACGTTGCCCGCGCTGGCCGGGCCGGCGAAGCTCAGCGTGCCGACGCTGATCGAAACCGATGATGCCGCGACACCCATCGAAGCGGCAGCGTTGAAAATCCCCACGCCGTTGTTGTTAAAGCCGGAGGTGACCACGATCTGACCGTTCACGTCCGTCGTGCCGTTGAGATTGGTCGTCCCTAAAGTGAACTGAAGCGTCCCACCCGCGGCAACCGTCACGCTGCCGCTGATGTTCTGCGGCGGCCCAAAGTGCGGGGTGAAATCGAGCGTCGCGCCCGGATCGACGAAGAACGCACCCGAGCTGTTCCCGCCGAGCACCTGCAGCGTGCCGATTTCGACCTCGACCGAGCCGCTGTTGTTCAGGAGGACCCCACCCAGGGCCGTGACGCCGCTGCCAGCCGATTTGCGCAGTGTGCCTGAGTTGTTGAAGGCGCCGAACGGCAAGCCCCCGTTCCAGTCGGCATCGGTCTGCACGTCGATGGTGCACCCGGCCTGGTTGTTGATGACTGCGCCGGCGTTGACGCTGAGGAGTCCGCTGCCCGTCCAGATGATGGTGCCGTTGTTGGCGTTGGTCAGCGTACGGCCGAAGAGCGCTTTCGTGGCGTTACCAGTCATGCTCATCCCGGCGTTGAGCAGCGTGGTGCCGCCGCCGTCCATCGTGCCACCGGTCCAGATACATGGACCATTAGCCGTGAGCGTCCCGATGCCGCCGAGCGTGCCGGCGCTTTGCGCGAAGGTTCCATTGACGAAGGACGCCTGGGCCAACGCCAGCGCTCCCGACAGATTTAAGCTTTCCGCGCACTGCAAACTCACGATCGGTGTGGCCGGGAACGTCTGATGCGTCACCGTGATGTCGGCCGGCACATCGATGATGGCCTTCTGCATCGACGTGGGCGGCGCGCCGCTGATCCAGTTGGTTCCGGTGTGCCACGTGCCGTTGGCGTTAGCGATCCAGAACATGCGCCCGTCTAGCGTGACCAGCCCAGCATCGGTGAAGCCCGCGGGCATGGGCGGCTTCTGCAAGCTGACGCCCGAAGTCAGTTGCCCGCCGATGTTCGCCTCGGCATAGGCGGAGATGGGTCCGAGTTGTGAGGCAATACCCGTGAGGATGAACTGCCCCGGCGACAGTCCCGGTCCGCCGGTTGTCCCCATGCCGCTGATGACCATGCCGTTGACGAAAAGCTTGATCGTCGCGCCGTTGACCGGCGCGCCGGCCGTCGACTGCACGATGCCAGTCACGGTCGTCAGCGGGTCGCCGAGCGAAACGGTGACCAGCGTTACAGCGGTGGCGCCTTCGGCCGAGGCCGTGATGAGGGCTGTGCCGGGGCCTTTGGCGGTCACTATGCCGACTTGTGCGTTGGCCGGATCGGGCGCCACGCTCACGATGTTCGGGTTGCTGGTGCGGAAGGTCGCGTGGCAATGCAGCGTCGGGCTTAAGGGACCGCTGGTGCCGTCGGTAAAGGACCCCGTCACGTCGATGGTGGTGGTCTGGTCGATGGCCGTCAGGGTCGGCACGCCCGGCGCTGCACTGATCGACGCGATCGTCTGCGGCGGGATGTTCGTGAAAGTCAACGCTCCGACATTGAACGTCTGACCCTGGGTGATGCGGAAGCACTCGCTGAGCACGTACACCGGCTGCCCACCACTCGTGCACGTGCCCACCACGCGCAGCACGTCGTCGCTCAAGAAGTCGGGCGCCGTACCCGGCCCCCCCCGCGCCAAACAGGTCGGGCGCCGCGACATTCGAGATGCCGAAGCTGCCGTCCGGATTAACCTGCACGGTCTGGCCGTTGACGGTCACGGTGCAGGAGTCGTCGAGCTGCGCGGCGACCGGCGCGGTGCCGAGCAGCAACACGGCCAGGATTTTCAGCAAAGCAGATCTCATGATCGATGTCCCATGAGGCATGTCCTGGTTTGTTGGCGCGAAGCGCGTCGGAATGTTCAACAAACCCCGAGTCTCGGCGGCACAGCGTTGTCTCCGGTCCGGCTTCAGCCGGATGGAGTTTGCCACCACCTTCAGGTGGTGGTGATGAACCCGATCGCTTGGTGGTCGGTCAGCCGGCTTCAGCCGGGCTTGCTGCCGAATCCCGGACGAAGCCGGCTGAAGCCGGCTGAAGTTGAACGAGGATGGTTGCGGGTCTACGCTTCCACCGGCTGAAGCCGGTGGCAAACGCCAGCCGGCTGAAGCCGGCCCCATTTGGGCGTCTGGAATTCCCAAAAATCCGGTCATCGTGCGGTCCCCCGAGTTCATTGGCACACTCCGTTGTTGCACGTCTGTCCCGGATTGCAGCAGTCCGAACCGTTGGGTCCAATACAGCACGTCTGGGAGCTGGCGCAGCAGGTATCACCGCAGCATTGTGCATTCGGCGCACAGCAGTAGGTCAGTGTTCCGCCGGGAGGGCAGCAGACCGGCGCTGAGAGTGGGCAAATGCCGTTGCTCGAGGGGGAGCAACAGTTATGCGTAGCGGGAGAGAAACACAGGCTCCCGCAGCACTCCTGTCCAACCGGGCAGGACCCGCCCAGCGGGCAACAGGCCGCATCCTCCACGACGCATAGGCCGTCGCAACAGTTCGTACCTGGGGGGCAACAGCCAGCCGCGCAGCATGTCTGATTGGAATTGCATACATGCGCGCCGAATCCTACGTCCGCGCAGCATTGCTGACTCTGCCCTAGGGGTTGCCCATTGCAACAGAGTCCCGGTGCCCAGCAGCCTGACCCGCAACATTCACTGTTGGGCGGTTCGCACACGACGCCGTTCGGGCAACAGGTCGACCCCTGTGGCTGGCAGCCGTCGGAGCAGCACACACCGTTGTCACAGAAACCGCCGCCGTCGGCGCAACAACCGTCGCCAGAAGCGATGCAGCCGGTGCCGCAGCAGACTGGCGTTGGGTCCTGGCAACAGTGCGTTGAAGTTCCGCCCGGATCAACGCAAGTTGTGCCGGTGCAGCATTGGGTGCCCTCGGAATAACAGTGCCCGCTGCAACACACCTCGCCGGGTTGGCAGCAGGGGCCGCCGGAGCAGCACTGTTCCGCCGAGGCGCACTGATGTACGCCATCCTCGCAGCACACGTGGCCGTCGGGCGCACATCCGCCGGGCGAGCAGCAGACCGAGTTCGGCGGCTGACACGCGCTGGCATGACCCTGAACCTCGCAGCATTGAGACCCCGCGGGAAGGCACGCGTGCCCGACGCCCTCGACCTGGCAACAGACCATGCCAGCCGGGCAGCATCCGGTCCCACAATCGGTTCCAAGACTGATGCATACTCCATTGACGCAGATCTGGCATTGATCGCACGGAACGCACTCGCCGTCCTGACACGTTTCGCACGCGCCGCAGGCTCCAATGCAACTCCCGAACAAGCAGGACATGCAACTAGCCGCGCACGGCACGCACATTCCATTCTCGCCGCATGTTTCGCAAGGACCGCAGTCGGAGACGCATTGCCCGTTGACGCAAGTGCTGCATTCGATGCAGATGATCGGGGCGCAGGAGCCGTCGATGCATTCCGAGCAGGGCGGACACGGGTCAACGCAGCAGTCAAAGCCGCCGCCCTCGGGGCCTTCGGAGTGGCAGCATTGGCCGGTGACCGAGTAGGGCGGGCAGTTGCAGCCCCAGCCGGCGATGGTCAGTCCGCTGCCGGGATCCGTCACGATCTTCATGCCGTCTTCGCTTACGGATCCGCTGGCCACGATCTGGAACTTGCCGAGGTCGTGGTTGAAGCTCAGGAAGTTAGCGATCGCGCCGGCTGGCAGGCCGGACATGTTGGGATACTCGACCTTGATCGGCGGGTTGAAGTGCGCCCCGGCCGGCTTGAGCGTCCAGGCGAACGGCGGGGCCGCCCCGTCGGTCATTGGCATGGGCACGTCGTCATGGTGCACCTGATTGAGCGTGATGGGCGTGCCGTCGGGCGCGGGGACGAGCGTGCCGTTCTGCTCCAGCGCCATCGAGCCGGCCTTTACGATCATCTTCAGGCCGGCGATGCCTTCGATGGTCAGCTCGGTGTCCTGCGTCGTGCTGTAGCTGCGCTGATTGGCCGGATTGAGTCGCGGCAGCCGCACCGGCGAGGGCAACGCGTTGGCGGCGTTGGGCACGATGACCAGCTTGAACGGCACGGCCGGGTACGAGTTGGCTGGTACGTCCATACCCATAGAACCGCCCACATGATCGGCAGTGGCGCCATCGACCAGCAGCCGGGCTGGTCCGGTAGACGGCAGGTCAGTGAACTCAAACTTGCCGTCGATGTCAGTCATGACCACGCATTCGTCCGGACACGGTGTGCTGCTGCCGCCGAACGTCAGCGTGCAGGTCGCGTTGCGCAACGGCTGCTCGCCGTTATCAAGGACGATGCCGGACAATGTGGTCGGCAAGACCAGGTCGCGCTTGACGCCGTGCAAGACGAAGCGAGCCTGCGTGGTCGGGTTGCCGGCGAACGTGGCCACGATCGAGTTGTTGCCGGTGTCCGGGCCATAGGTGAAGTTCACCCCGGCATGGCCGGTGGCGCTGGTGGGCACGATCACCTCATCCTGCCCGTTCACCTTCCCGCCACCCGCCGCGACGGTGAACGTAACCGGCACGTTGGCGTTGGGGTTGCAGGCGTCGTTGGCCCAGACCACGAGCGGCTCGGTGGCTGGTCCGCCCGCCTCACCGCGCTGATGGTTGCCCGTGCCGATGTTGAGCTTGAGCGGGGCGCCGGCCAGCGCCGAAGCGCAGAAGATGGTCGTTCCGACCACGTCCGTCGACATGACTTCGACGCGGTTGTTGCCCATGCCGGCGTCCGTGCCCAGCCGCCAGAACGCCTTGGCCTGGCCATTGGCATCGCTGAAGACCTGCAGCATCATCGTCCCACCGTCCGGCGCTGGCGGGGCATCGGCGGCCAGCCGTCCGTCGCTGCGCGTGACGTGGAAGTTGACCAGCTTGCCCTCGATCGGCATGCCCTGCAGGTTGGCCACGCGCACCACAATCGGCTCGGCCAGCGGGAAGTGCACGACGGCCGACTGGCCATTGCCGGAGACGACCGTGATCGTGGCCGCATCCGGGGGAATCTCGACCCGCGTGACCGTGATCTGCGTTTCGGCCATGTTGCCTTGAGCATCCGTGGCGACGGCGGTGATGATGTTCTCGCCCAGCTCCAGCGGCACGGCCGGAAGGAAGAACGTCCCGTTCGTGCCGACGCCGATGTTCACGTCGGCCGGCAGGCCGTTGACAGTCACGCCCAGGCCCATGAATCCGCTGAGGACGTCGCTCACCCGGCCGGCCACGTCGGTCGTGGCGGTGGTGATCTCGGCCCCGGCGGCCGGGAAGTCGATAAATACGCTGGGCGGCTGCAAGTCGTTGGCCACCGCAAACGTGACGGGTGGGCTGGGCAGCGTTTGGCCATAGTACGCCCCGACCACCGATATCGAGCTCACCACATTGGGTGCGATCTGGATGAACGCCTGCCAGTTGCAGGTCAGCAGCGGCACCGTCACCTGTTGCAGGCCGCCGGTGACGATGACGTGTGTCGCGCCCGCGGTAGTGCCGAAGAGCGCCAGGTCCACCTGATTCACCACGGCGGGCGGCGGAACGACGGTGATGGGCTGAACGACGATGCCCGGCCCCTCGAATCCGCATAGGAATCGCCGATAGTCATTGGCCAAGATGGTCGTGGGCGGCTGATAGTCAAACGCTGCACATTCGGGCGCGCCAAAGGGACTGAGCGGCGAGAAGCAATTCTGCAAGCCCGCAAAATCGCCCAGATCGATGTCACCATCGGCATCGCCATCGCCAAGCAACGGAGCCCCGCTGACGGAGGGGATCGTAGCTAACACGCAAAGCAGGACCAGGATGCGGATGGACCGACCAATCACTCGCCGCATGGTTCACCTCCGCAGTCATCCCAAGACCCAGCACGGGCTTCTGTGCAGGCACTCCGGCCATTCGGCCCTAGTACTGGACGATGTTTCACACCCCGCTTTCACGCGAAATCTCGTCTTGGTATCATGAAGCGGGGTTGGGAGCGGGAAAAGAGCCACCTCGAGCGAATCAGGTGGAGTAGCCCATTGGGCGGAAGCCGATGCAACGTTGCTGCAGCAAGCCGTAGAGGGCGACGTGTCTGCCCTGCGGGTCCTGCTCGAGCGATTCGGGGGTGAAGTCCGAAAACGCATCGCGAGTCGAATCGAGGCCCGCTGGCGATCGCTGCTGGATGAAGACGACGTGATGCAGGTCACGTACCTCGAGGCCTTCCTGCACATCGATCAGCTCACCGCCCGCGACACCGCCTCGTTCCTGGCGTGGCTGACCCGGATCGCCGAGAACGCCCTGCGCGACGCGGAGCGCGGCCTGTCGCGCCAGAAGAGGCTGGACCCGGCTCGGCGCGTCGTGACGGCTGGCCGCACGCCAACTTCGGACTCTTACGACGGTCTGCTCGATTGCCTGGGCGTGAATACGGTGACGCCCAGCAATGAGGCCGCCCGCCGCGACGCGGCCGGTTCGCTCGAGGCCGCCATTCAACGATTACCCGATGATTATCAGGCGGCGGTGCGGCTCTATGACTTGGAGGGGCGGCCCGTTTCTGAAGTCGCCACGGCCATGGGCCGTTCGGTCGGCGCTGTGCACATGCTCAGAGCCCGCGCCCACGACCGCTTACGGGAGTTCATGGGAAACACGTCTCACTTCTTCACTTGACCGAAGGCCGCCGAGGATTCGCGTGTAGGCCGAGCGCCGTTGTCGTCCTAGAGGCAGCGGAATGTGCGTATGAACGGCGATAGCTCCAGGACCGATGCACTGAGCCATGCCGTGTCGGCAAACGGCGCGCCGGCCGGCGAGCACGTGATCCCCGACGAGCGCCGGCTTGTGCTCGCGGCCTTCTCGCAGTTCGAGCGGATCGCCGCGCGGGCCGCGGCACCCGTGGCGGGGTTCAGCGCTCCGGGATACCGCATCCTGCGCGAAATCCATCGCGGCGGTCAGGGCGTGGTCTATCAGGCCATCCAGGAATCCACGCAGCGCAAGATGGCGCTCAAGGTCCTCAAACAAGGACCGTTCGCCGACCGGACCGAGCTGACGCGCTTCGAGCGCGAGGTGGACGTGCTCAGCCGCCTGAACTACCCGAACATCGTCGCCATTCACGATCGCGGCGTCAGCGCCGGCCACGCGTACTATGTGATGGACTACGTTGTCGGCAAGCCGCTCGACGCGTATGTGGCTGGCGCCGATCTGTCCGTCGACGAGGTTCTCAGACTCTTGGGCACGGTCTGCGACGCCGTGAATGTGGCCCACCTGCGCGGCGTGATCCATCGAGACCTGAAACCCGCCAACATCCTAGTGGTTGAAGAGGAGTCAGGCGTCAGCCGCCGGGAGTCAAGACGAACACTCCAAAGCGAATCGGAAATCGGAACTCCGAAATCGGCAATTCCCAAGATTCTTGACTTCGGTCTGGCGAAACTGGCGGCTGGGACCGGAATCCGTCCCGGTGGAACCGGCATCCCTTCCGGTTCCAACGGGGGCCGAGACCCTGGACACGATACAGCCGCGTCCCGGGCAGGCGGGATTCTCGGCCCAGCGGGAGTCACGGGGACCCCAAGCGCAGACCGTTCGCGAGTGGGGTCCGCCATGACCGTGTCGGGCCAGTTTGTCGGCTCGCTGCCGTGGTCCAGCCCGGAGCAGGCCGCCGGTCAATCCGAGCTGCTCGACATTCGGACCGACGTGTACTCACTGGGCGTCATTCTCTATCAGCTTCTCGTTGGGCGATTCCCCTATCCCGTGGCCGGCCGAATCGACGACGTCGTGCGGCACATTCTGCACACTGCGCCGGCACGGCCGTCGGAGTGGGCTGACGCGCCGGCGCGACTCGCTCATAGCTCACGGCTGGCCAGAGGCAGGCTTGACCCGGATCTCGACCACATTCTGCTCAAGTGTCTGGCGAAGGCGCCTGATGAGCGATACCAGAGCGCCGCGGAGCTGGCTCGCGACATTCGTCATCACCTGGCGCATGAACCGATCGAGGCCGCACCCCCGCGCGCCGGCTACCGAATCCGAAAGTTCGTTCGCCGCAATCGCGCGATGGTATTCGCCGTGGCAGGCATCGCCGCGGCACTCGTGCTTGGCGTTGTTGGGACGACGCTGGGACTGATCTGGGCGGTGCGAGAACAGCGCCAGGCTGAAGCCCAGCGAGTCATCGCGCAAAGTGAGGCCGCGCGGGCCAAGCGTGAGGCCGATCAGGCCCGCGCGGTGAACGAATTCATGCGCGAGGTGCTGACCAGCGTCGAGCCGGCCAACCGAGGCGCTGATGTTCGGCTGATTGAAGTGCTGGCAGGCGCCTCCGCCGCGGCTGCGCAGCGCTTCGCCGGCCACCCACTTCAGGAAGCCCAGGTTCGCGAACTGCTGGCCGAGACATACGACAACCTCTCCAAGTGGCCCGAGGCGAAGGCTGAGTTTCAGCGGGCGTTGGCACTCTGGCAGCAACACGCCGGACCGGATGACCCCCGCGCGCTCGTGGCCGAATCGCGCTGCGCAGGTGCGGCGGTCAAGATGGAGCAGACCCGCGAAGCCGAGCAGACGTTGGTTGGCCTGTTGCCCAGAATGGAGCGCGTGCTTGGTACCGACGATCGCCGGACGCTCGAGACCCGCCGAGCCTTGGCCTACGCACTGGCACTGCGCGGCCGTGAGGATGAGGCGGAGGCCATGCTGCACGAATTGCGCGGGCATCCGCGCCTGGCCGACGACGACGAGATGCAGGTACGAATCCTGCATCACCTGATTCGCATCAACCGACGCCGAGCGGGAACTAACGACCGCGCCCGCGATCTGGCCGCGCTGGCTCAGACGGAACCGCTGGCGCGAGAATGGGTCGAACGCTGCTTGCAGCTCTACGGGCCCGATTCGGCCGTCACGATGCATGCGCAGGTCGAGCTTTCCATCATCGTCTGCCGTCAGGGACAGCCGCATGTGGCGGCCGACATGTGCCGCGATGTCCTGGCCAGATCGGCGGCGAGGTTTGGCGAGTGCCACGATGTGCGCGTTCAAGCCATGACCGAGTTGGCTGAGGCGCTGGGCCGCATGGGCGAGGCGCATGAGCCGGCGAAACTCTACCTGCGCAAGATTGAGTGCATGCGCGAGTACATGCCGGCCGGCAGCCTGCCGCTGCTGGGCAGCATCAGCGATGCGCTCAAGTACATCGACCGTGCCGGGCGGGCGGCCGAGGGTGAGCTCTTGGCCCGCGAACTGACCGATGCCATGCGCAAGTTCGGCGGCAGCCACGGCGACTTGGCCTTCGATTCGGAACTCTACGTGGCCCGCTTCGTCTCTCAGCAGGGCCGCTTGGATGAGGCCGAGCCGATCTTCGAATCGCTGCTGGGCCGGGCCGAGGGGGCCGAGCGGAACGTAAGGGCCCGTCTGCACCTGTTCTACGGGAGCCATCTCACGCACCGCCAATCGTTCGAAGAGGCCGAGCGCCAACTGATGACGGCGGCCGAGCTCACGGGAGATGTTCGGCGCGGAACGTGGCAGACGTTTCCGGACGACATTCTGATCGAGCTGATCGCTCTACATGACGCGTGCGGCAGACCGGAGCGGGCTGATGAGTATCGGCGGCGGCAAGCGGAAGTGTTGGCAACGGCCCTCGCCGAGCGCAGCGCGAATTGAAAAGCGCATACCGGCCAGGACTCGGTTCCGCGCACCGATGGCTGGCGCTTCGATCGACGCACATCGCACACCACGGCAAGCCCGGGCGCACCGGCATCGACCGAAGCTCGGCAAACGGCGATCAGATGTGATTCGCGGCGATGGCTGGCCCCGTCAGACGCGACGGCGGCACAATGGCCCGCAGGTCGCCGGAGTTGAGCACGCGGATGTCGCGGATGCCGTACTTCATCATGGCCAGGCGCGTGAGGCCCAGGCCGAAGGCGAAGCCGGTGTACTCGTGCGGGTCGATGCCGCCGAAACGCAGCACGTTGGGGTGCACCATGCCGCACGGCAGCACTTCGAGCCAGCCGCTGCGCTTGCAGGTGGCGCAGGGAACCTCAGCCCCGCCGTTTGGGGCCTGCGGAATCCGGCCCGTGCCGCCGCAGAGGGTGCAGTTCATGTCGAGCTCGAAGCCCGGCTCGACGAACGGGAAGTAGCCCGGCCGCAGGCGGATCTTGACCTCGCGGCGGAAGACTTCGCGCAGCAGCAGCTTCATCACCGCGATCAGGTTGGCGATCGAGATGTTCCGGTCGATCATCAGCCCTTCGACCTGGTGGAACGTGTTTTCGTGCGAGGCGTCGATGGTCTCGTAACGGAAGCAGCGGCCCGGCACGATGCAGCGGATGGGCGGGCCGAACTTCTCCATGGCCCGCACCTGCACCGGCGACGTGTGCGTGCGCAGCAACATGCCGTTGGTGAGCCAGAACGTGTCCTGCATGTCGCGGGCCGGGTGCATGGCCGGGATGTTAAGGGCCTCGAAGTTGTAGTACTCGGTCTCCATCTCCGGCCCGGCCTCGACGGTGAAGCCCAGCCGCGTGAAGACCCGCTCGATCTCGCGCTGAACGATCGTGACCGGATGCAGGTTGCCTAGCGGGGCTCGTGCGCCTGGGAGAGTCGGATCAAACGCGGCCGCCTTGCCCGCTTCGGCCTCGACGGCCGCGTTTTCGAGCTCCTTCTTGCGAGCCTCGAACAGAGCAGCGACGGAGGCCTTGGCTCCGTTCAGCAGCTTGCCGGCCGCCCCGCGCTGATCGGGTGGAAACTCCTTGACGCTGCCCAGCATCGACCCGAGCGAGCCGGTCTTACCGAGCACGCGGGCTTCTACTTGGCGCAGCGCATCGAGCGTCGTGGTCGACGACACCGCATACTGGGCGTCCGACTCGATCTCGGAAATACGAGGCTGAAGTTCTTCGAGCGTCATGCGTTCGCCGCGCGAACAGGGCTAACAAGGCCAAGCCTAAACAGCCGCCCACGAGTCTTCAAGGGCAATGGGAGAACGCGGTCGACGATCCGCGACCACTGGAACAGCAGACTTGCGGATGCTCGGGCGTCTGGCCCGGACTGCTGACAACATCCGGCGTCATTCGGCAAGCCACGCTAGATCGTTGGCACGGCTCTCCCGACGACAGCTGGATCGATCTCGTCGTCAACGGCATCAAGGCCCGCCGGGTTGCCGTCTGGCGGTGCTTCGGCGAGACACTTCATGCTACCGGACCAGACGCCCAGTCATCCGACACAAGTCGTCCGACGCATCACTTGTAGCACCTTTGACCGGACAGGTCAACCGTCGGAGCGACTGCACGCCAGGAGCCGCTCGCGGGCGGAGCTACACAGCCACTCACCGCTTCCAGGAGAGCTGCGGCTAGGCTCGTACTGCATTATGCACGTCGCCAGATCACACGAGGGCAGCTTCGATCCCAGGTGGTAGCAGTCATCTAGATCGAAACACTGGTGCAGCATTTCGTGCCAAATGATCTGATAGTAGTCATACCGACATAGGGCGACGAGGGGTGCTAGGCAAAGTCCGTGCGCGCCGCCGAAGCATGCTTCAAGGCGAGGAGCAACCAATATGATAGCAGGGAGGAGACCGGGCCGAATGCCTAACTGACCAAAGCACCTGTCCTCCGTGTCGGCCACTCGCGCGGCGAGTTTCTCCGGGATGCCGTCGTCGACCATTGCGCGCGCGTCTAGGCCGATATGCCGCGCCAAGGCGATTGAGCGCAGCCGCTGCTGGTGAGTGGCTTCCAAGTCAAAGGCGAAGGCAGCCGAGAACATCGCGCGCCATCCGGCCTGCTCGCGGTGCGATGGCCATCCTTCAAGGCGCGTAACCCGGAATCGACCGGGCTGCATCAAGCCCTCCAATTCCAGCCTTCGAAGGAGACTCGCAGCATCGGAAACGACGCGTTGCTCAGCTTGCGGTGAGACATCAATTCCGACAACAACGATATCCGATGCTCGCATCTTGATGTTCTCGTAGTTGCATCAGGATTCCGCGCGGTCAACCATTCTCGAGGGCCATGGCATGAGCGCCACTGTGACGGTAGCGCAGGCGACGAAGCACGGCGCGAGCAACGTGCACGCGAAAGCCGTCAACCGGCGCGGGCTGGCTGAACATTCTCAGTTCGCGCAAAGCTCAGCCTCGACCTCCGTCTCCTGTGCAACTTCGGCCAGCTTGCGGTACACAAGTGTAGCCATGTCGGTCGCTTCCACCGCCGTCAGCCAGAGCTTCGCCAGGAAGATGTGCTCGAGGCGCACGCGGCCGTCCTGAACGACGATCTTGAAACCGGGCATTGTTTCGCACAAGCGATCGCAGAATGCCGTAATCCCTTTGATCAGGGAGCCGATGACTTCGCCTGTCTCCTGGCTGTAATAGACGGTCACAAGGTCATCGACGCGCTCGCCGTAGAAGGGATCGGGCTTGGCGAGAAATTCGACACAGTCGCCGTCTGGATCGTAGGTTGCCACCGGCTTGAACTGTTCGGCCGGGCGGGCCAAGAGCAGCATACGCTTCGCAAACTCGGCGTTCTCAACCGTCATAGGATTCTCTTTCTGAACCGCGTCGCATGATCGATCGGCAACGTCAGGTCGTCGGCGTCACATTTCTCCCAGCGCCAATTGTAGGCCACACCCTCTTCGTTCACAAAGACCAGATACACCTGACGCACGTACGGAACCGGCGGCTCACGGCTATGGTTCAACGACCAGGAATGCGAGCCGATCGGACGCCAAGTCGAGCGTGGCGACGGTCTTCGGATTCGCGCGGTGCAGGGCGCCCGGATTGATGATTCGCATTCGGCCGATGCGATCGTCGCGGCGGGTGTGCGTGTGGCCGTGCAACAGGTAATCGGCGTCGGCTCGGCCGACGGCGCGATGGAAGTCCCGCTCGTGTCCGTGATAGACGAGTATCCGTTTGCCCGAAAGCGCCAGCTCGAGCGGGGGATGTGGCGGCGCCGGCAGTCCAACGGTGTCGAGGTAGGCGCGCACGCCGCGATCCGGCGCATCACAGTTGCCCCAGACAAAGTGGGCGGCTCGGCCGATCAACTCGTCGAGCACGTCCGTACCTCCCACGTCGCCGCAGTGGACGACATGCTCGACTCCGAGCCGATCGAACAGCGCCAGCGCGCTTCGGACTCGAAGGCGCTGGCCGTGACTGTCGCTCAAGATTCCGATCAGCATGTGTTTGCGTCGCCGATGCGCAAGATCATCGTGCGCGATGCTGCGCGATCGGGGTGGCATGGGCAAGCGACCGTCGCGGCCTTTGGCGACGATCGCTTGCCCGTGGCGCCGAGAGAATGTCGCGCGGTCTGCACGGGCAAGCAAACGGCCGCTTGCCCATGCCACCCGCTCGGACGGCTACGGATCGCGCACGGTCATTAAGGAGCGGACGTTGAACGCAGTCGCCATGGCTGATGGCACGCGTAGCCGATCCCGCGGCCCGGCGACTGTCGATCGCCCGTCGGTCCAGACTCGCAGGACTGGAGACCTGCGGTACAATCGTCGCCGGACCTCGCCGGTCCAAACCGGAGCGCATGATGCACATACGGGCGAACGCCGTAAAGACCGGAAGTATGCATGAGCAGATGAGCCCACGAGGGCTGATTCGGGTCGGGATCGTGCTGGCGGTTGTGCTTGGGGCCGCCCCGACGCTGTGCGCCCAGCCGATCGAGTTTCGTTTGACGTTCCCGAACGAGCTCCGCGAGGCGCCGTTCACCGGGCCGGTGTACTTGATGTTCGACCGTGAGGACGGCGAGAGGCGCCGGCCACGCGAGCCGCGGTTCGGGCCGAACTGGTTCAACGTCCAACCCTTCTTTCGCATCGACGCCAGGGACTGGAAACCGGGTGAACCGTTGACGTTCCGTTCGGATGTGCCCGGAATCCGCGGCAGGCTGGGTAGCGTGCCGGCCGGCTCGTACAAGTTGCAGGGTGTGTTGCGCAGCAACCTGGACGTTCCGGAGATCGGCAGCGGCGAGGGGAGTCTGTACAGCGCGGTGCGGACGGTGGTAATCGAGGCCGGGAACCACGAGCCGATCGATCTGGTGCTCGACCAGGTCGTCTCACGCCGAGAAGCGCCGGACGACGAACGCATCAAGTATGTCGAAGTCCGCAGCAATCTGCTGTCGGATTTCCACGGCCGCGACGTGCGGATGCGGGCCGGAGTCCTGCTGCCGATCGGGTACGCCGCGGCATCGGCGCGCCGCTACCCGAGCCTGTACGTGATACCCGGATTCGGCGGCGATCACGGCATGGCCCGCATGATGAAGCGGATGATGCCGGACGACTTGTCAGTCGTGACCATCGTTCCGGATCCATCGGCGTTCACGGGGCATCACGTGTTCGCCGACTCCGCCAACAACGGTCCGTGGGGGCGGGCGCTGCTCGAGGAGCTGATCCCGCACCTGGAGAAGACGTTTCGAATCGAGCCATCGGCCGAGCACCGTTATGTCAGTGGCATCTCGTCGGGCGGCTGGAGCAGCCTGTGGCTCCAAGTCACGTATCCGGACGCGTTTGCGGGCGTTTGGTCGTTCGCACCGGACCCGGTCGACTTCCGCGATTTCCAACGCATCAACATCTACGCGCCGGACGCGAACATGTTTCGCGACGAGCGTGGCGAACGGCGTCCGCTGGCCCGCCGTGGCGACCAGGTCATGTTGTGGTACGACGACTTTTCGGCCATGGACGATGTCATCGGCTGCGGCGGCCAATTGCACTCGTTCGAGGCCGTCTTCAGTCCCAAGGGGTCCGACGGCAAGCCGCGACGCCTGTGGGACCGGACCACCGGAGCAATTGACCCGCTGACCGCCACGGCGTGGGAAAAATACGACATCCGCCTGGTCCTCGAACGCGGCGGACCGGAATTGATCGGCACGCTACAGGGCAAGCTCCACATCATCGCCGGTGACGAGGATACCTTCTACCTGGAAGGAGCCGTGAAGCGGTTGGCGGGTGCGCTCGAGGAACTCGGCAGCGATGCGCGGGTCGAGCTCCTGGCGGACACGGACCACGGCGGGACGTTTTCGCGAGCGCGGCTGGCGGCAATCGAACGCACCATTACGGAGCGTTTTGCGACCGCGTCGAACCACGATTGACGCGAGACCCGCGTGCTGCGGCTGAAGCGCCGTGCGCCATGCATCGCCGTCCGAGCGGGTGGCATGGGCAAGCGATCGTCGCGGTCCCGGCGCGCCGGGACGACGATCGCTTGCCCGTGGTGCCGAGCGAATGTCGCCTGGTCTGCATTGGCAAGCAAGAGGCCGCTTGCCCATGCCACCCATGCCACTCATGCCACCCCGATGGTGCGTTACTGCGCACGGTGACTTAGGGCTGTCGCCGGCGGCGCGAGCGCGCCTCACTCCGCGCGGGGGCGGCCGCCGGCCCGCGAGTCTTCTCGCTATCGACGATGCGCGTCGAGCTGGTCGGCAGGTGAATGACGAACGTCGTACCCTCGCCGAGCGTGCTGCGAACGTCGATCCGGCCGCCGAGCTCGGTGACGACCTTCTTGGCCGCAGCCAGGCCCAGTCCCGTGCCGCGCTGGCCCTTGGTCGAGTGAAACGCTTCGAACAGCGTGGCGAGCGCGTCGGCGGCGATGCCGGGGCCATTGTCCTGCACGAGCACGGCCGCTTCGCCGGCGCCGGGATCGTAACGGGTATTGATCAGCACGCGACCGTTCTCGGCGGGGGCGGCATCCAGCGCGTTCGTGACCACGTTGAGCACGGCCTGGTGCACGCCGTCGATGTCGAGCGGGACGGGCGGCATGTCTTCCAAGTCGGAGAGGAGCATCACGTGCTTCTCGTCAGCCAGCCGTTGGGCCAAGTCGACGACGTCTTCGACGACCTTGTTGAGCTGCCCCAGTTCGACGTTGGGCACGCGCTGCTTGCTGAAGGCCAGCATGTTCGTGGCGAGCTGATAGGTGCGGTCGAGATTGCGGCGCATGATCTGCCAGCCCGAACGGATGTTGTCGAGGTTCTGGCGCTTGATGCCCAGTTCGAGCACGTCGGCCCCGCTGCGGATGCCCTGCAGAATGTTGCGGATGTGATGCGAAAGGTACGCCACGGTCTCGCCGGTGGCCGCTAAGCGCTCGTTGCGCATGCGCGAAGCCAAGAGCTGCGCATTCTCGATGGCCAGGCCGGCCATGCGGCCGATGGTGGCGGCCAGCTGCATCTGCTGCTGGGTGTAGGTGTGGTGGTGCATCGAGCAGTCCATGTGGATGATGCCGTGCACCTCCTCGCGCGTGACGATCGGCACGCAGATCACGCTGTGCAGCCTCATGCGGTGAATGCTGCCTTCCTTATCGCCCGGGACGAAGCGCGGGTCGGTCATCGCGTTGGCGCACAACACGCCCTGGCGCGTTTCGATGACGTGGTTGATGATCGTCTGCGACGTGGTGATTTTTCCCAGGTCCTGGTCGGTCGTGGTGCGGCGCCGAACGACTTGAGGCTCGAGCGCCCGGGTATTGGGATCGCGCAGCAGGATGAAGCACCGGTCGACGACGAAGTGGTCGAACACCGCGTCGGCCACCTGCTCGAGGAATTCCCGCGGCTCGGTGACGCTGCCGAGCGTCTCGGCCAGGCGGAAGATGAGGTTCCAGGACTGCACCGCGTCGGCCGTTTCAGGCGCTGCCAGAATGACGCTGTCCTCGGGAGTCGCGACCGACAGGATCGACGCATCCAGGTTCCGGCCGGCGGCGTCCAGGTCGATCAGATCGCGGGTGAACTTTGGCCCGCTGTATTGCTCGACCGATTCGTCGCCACTGAAGACCAGGAGCGTGCTGCCCATCTTGATCTGGTCGCCGTGCTTGAGCCGGACGGTCGCGTTCAGCCGGTGTCCGTTCACGTAGGTCCCATTCGAGCTGCCCAAGTCCTGGATCATCCAGGTGCCATTGTTCGGCTGGAGTTGTGCGTGGCGGCGGGAGACCGTCGTGTCGTTGAGCGGAATCTGCTCAGCATTGCGGCCGAGGATGACCGCTTCGCGGTGCGTCTGAAACGTCCGGCCCTTATCGGGGCCCTGAAGCACGTGGAGCGTCGCCACGGAGTGTAGCTTACGGTGCCGGCCGCGGAATTCTAGGTTGACCGCGGTTCGGAAGCGTGCTGCGCGACACTGGGGCGGCCGGCGCCGGGCGCGCAGCCGTTGGGCCAACGAACCCGCGGAGTGATCCATCTCAGTTCGCGCGGCACACTAGGCCACACGCTCCGTGCCGCGGCGGCCAGGTGGTCCCGCGATGCCGCACCGAACGGGTTGACGACCGATATGTTGTACGGTTAGGGTATTGATACGCGATAGGTGGTACGTGCGATGCGGTGTCCAGCCTGCAAGAAGCTCGACATGGACAAGGTCATTGACTCGCGCTCAAGCGAGGGGGGCGAGACCATCCGCCGTCGGCGGAAGTGCGAGGCGTGCGGCCGCCGATTCACGACCAAGGAGCGGATCGAGATCGAGATCCGGCTGATGGTGGTCAAGAAAGACGGATTGCGCGTGCCGTACCGGCGCGAGAACATTCTGCAAGGTGTTCAGCACGCTTGCTACAAGCTCCCCTACGACAGCGAGCGTTTGGAGCAACTGGTCGATGCGGTTGAAAGCGAGCTGTTTCGAAACTACGACCGGGAGGTCACGAGCGTTGAGATCGGGCAGGTCGTCACCCGGCACCTGCGTAAACTGGACCACGTGGCCTATGTGCGGTTCATGAGCGTGTTTCGGGAGTTCAAGGACGTGGCGCAATTCATCGAGGAGATCCGGGACGTCAAAGCACGCGCGGCGGTCGACGCGCCCAATCAGCCGACGCTGTTCGCGGTGGCTGAGGGCTGAGAGGCCGGCTGGTCAGCGGCGGCGCTCCATCAGCGATTCGACCACATCGCCGACGGCGCTCAGGGAGCGCTTCGTGACGTGCGGGGCGCTGAGGGTGCCGGTCACTTCCACCTGCATCAGCTCGCGCGACGTGCTTTCGACAACGTCGGAGACGATCGGAACGCGCGGCCAGTCGCGCGGGCTGCCTGCGACGAGGACCAGATCGAGCCGCTGCTGCGGCCACTGTACGTCGCCGGCGCCGACCATGACCAGCCCGTCGCCCTCCAAGCGCAGGTTCTGGAGCTGAATGCGGCCGGACGTCACAAAGAAGTCGCTGACGACGCGCTGTCGGCCGGCGCGTTTGTGTGCGTCCACGTTCGCGGCATCGACGATCAGGGCCGGCGTCGGGAGGGACAGAAACTCTGCGTCGCGGATTTCAACGCGGCCGCCACCTCGCCGCATGGCCTCGTTTCCGGGCTCGCCGGTTAGGAACAGGTGTGCGTCCACCGTTCCCGGAACGACGCGATCGCGAGGCGCGTCTTGTGCATCGGCCGCCACGTTCAACAACGGGCTCAATGCGACATCACGGACCGTTGCGATCACCGAGTACGTCGGAGGCGATGGTTCGGCCGTCCACTCGACCGCGCCTTCGAGTGTGCCGCCGAGCAGGTCGCCCTGTAGATCGAACAGCCGCGTCAGTTGCGAAGCGCTCGACCGAGCCAGCGTGCCGCGCAGGTTCTCGACCGGCCGCCCAGCGATCCGAACGCGCTCGACGGACACGGGGCCGACCAGCGTCAGATCGCCGGTCGCCGCGTCGCTGTACACGCGTCCGTCGAAGCGGCCGTTCAGACCGCCCACGGCGACGCCCAGTTCCAGAGCGACGTCATGCGTCGCGATCGACACGTCGCCATCGAGCGCCACGGACTGGCCGCCCACTTCGAGACAAGCGCTCGGGAGCCCGCCCGGCACGTCCGATGGGCTCCGCACGCGGATCTGACCGACGTAGCTTGCACCGACCCGGCCCGACGGCTGGACATCGTTCCACAGGCGCCGCCAGCGCCACGGCAGCGCCTGCCGCAGCGATTCATCGAGCACGAGGCCCTCGACGCCGAGCGAGACTTGCCCGTCGACGCCCGTTGACAGACAGGCGAGCATGCCCGAGAGGTGTGCACGGCCACCCGCGCTCTCGAACAATAGCCCCTCCAGCCGAAGCGCGCCGTCACCATAGTAGATTCGGCCGGTGATGTCGTTTAGCTCGATCGGCACGTCCGCGAGACCCAGGGCTGCATGGTGCAGTTCGACGCTGGCTGATTTCGGCATGGGCATCAGCCGCGCTTCGGATGGCGCGCCGAGCGCCTCGGACGATGCGGCGGCGCCGCGCAGCTCACTCGAATCGACCACGACCTCGACGGTTGCCGAGCCGGACGGGGTGAGTCGGTCCCAGAGGTTCGCCAGCGCGGCCGGCAGGGCGCTCCGCAGTTCCGTGTCAAGCTTCAGCCGCTCGCAGCGAACGGTGAGCGTATCGTCTGGTTGCGTCGCAGCGCCGGCCGCGCCGCTGAGCCGGATCGTCGTGTCGCCGCGCTGGCACGAGACGTCAAGCAGCTCGACGCGGTCCGGCGTGAGCTGAAGCGTGCCGCAGGCGTGCTCGACCGGGAGCGGGAATGCACGATACGTCAGACTGACATCCCGAAGCTGCGCGGACAGGTCGTAGGTCAGCTCGCGCACTGTCGGCTCATATCGAATGCGCCCGGTCAGGTCGAACGAGCCAACCGGCGCGAACGATTCGAGCGCGATCCGCGATGGCTCGGGCAGGGCACGCGATAGAGCGGTGTCAAATGGGACACCCAATGCGGTGAGCTCCAAATCGAGGTCGCACAGGCCGGTGGCGTCCAAGCGGGCAGCGCCATCCACGCGCAGCGAGGTCGGGCCGCGACGACCGCTCAGGCCGCTGACGGCGATCTCGTCACGGCCAATCGACACACGGCCGGTCAGCGAGTGGAAGAAGTACGGGAATCCGTTCCATTCGGCGACTGCGTCGATCATTCGAGACTCGATCTGCGTCGTCCACGGGGCCGGCACCAGCTCCGGACTCGATGCTTGAGCCCCGGCCTCGTCGGTGGTTCGTGGATGCGGGTCGCCGCGGGACATGTTGACTTCGATGTCGGCCATGCCCTGCAGGTTGAATTGGTCCCAGATGCGGACGTAGCGGCTGCTGAGGGCGCCGTGCAGCTTGTCGTCGAGCGGCACGCCCCGGCCGGTGACGCGCACCTTGGCTGCCGAGGTCCAGCGGGCTTCTGCGATCCAGGCGTCGATCGTCACGTCGCCCGAGCCGTCGGTCAGATCGCGCACGTGAAACCCGTCGGGCAGGTATTCGATCCGGCCGGTCAGCCCGCTCAGGCGATAGGGAAAATGGCGGTAGGACGCGTCGCAGCCGAGCGCCGTGAGCGTGCCTCGCTCGAGTCTGAGCGGCGATTCCACCCCCGGCGCCTTGCTGAGCACGAAATCGAGCCCCACGCGGCCGTGCGGATCGAAGTCCTTATAGAAGCTGCAAATGCGATGCGAGGCGTGCGTCAGCCCCGACTCGCTGGCGTCCGCCTCGGACACCAGACTCGGGCGAGGCAGCCACACGTCGTGGACGGTGACGCGAAGCGAGGCGCCCAGACCTCGCAATTCGGCGGCGTTGGCCGGACGGCCAGCGAGGCGGCCAGCGATCGTGCAGGGGCTGCCACGCAGCCGGCCGGAAAGGTCGGCCGCGATGCCGTCGACGTCGAGCGTCAGCTTGCCGTGGAGCTGGTCGAACCGCAGGAATCGATCGCGCGGAGCGCGCTGGCGGTCGGCATCGTCGTAGGGCAACGAGAGTTGCGCGTTGGCGATTTCGAATACGACGCGCAAGTCTTTGCCGAACGCGTTTCGCGCCGGTGCAGAGGTTCCGGTCGAGGCGGGTGGTGCGGGTGCGTTCCATGAAGACGAGCCGCCAACGGTGTATCGCGCGGGTCTGGAGACCTGCGGTACACCAGAGGCTTGCGGTCGGCGCGGCGCGGCGTAGTCGCGGATGTGGATTTCTCCACTCAGGTCGAGCGCGGCGGCCCAGCCCTGGAGGTCTGGAAACGCTGACGCGGCTGCGAGGACGGCGCTTTGCAGTGACAACCAGGGAAGGCCGCCGCCCAGATCAGTCAGGCTCATTGAGCTCAGGTCCAAGCGCGTCTTGCCGGATGCTTGTCGATGCGCTCCGCCGGACCAGGTGATCTCATAGGCCGGTTCGTTGTCAGGCAGCGGCATGGCCAGAATGTCGAGACGCAGCTCCTCGGCCAGATCGATGTGCGGCGCCCGGTCCGTCACGCGGGCCCGGCTCAGCAGTCGTACGCGGCCGCTCTCGACGCGCACCGTCGGCAATTCGTCTGCGTTCTCGGGCCGCGGGCGCTTGGGGCCGCGGAACAGGCCGGCGACGTTGTATTCCTGAGTATCGGCATCGCGCACCAGGGTACACATCGGCTCGCACAGCAGGACCTCGCGGACGACGAGCCGATTGCTCAGAAGCCGCCATAAATCGAGCTTCAGGCGGAGCTCTGGGCACCTGACGACATCGGACTCGTAAGGCGCGTCGTTGCGAGGTGACGCCGTCGAAGCGTTCCACACGGCCACTCCGCGCAGGGTCAAGCCGGACGAGAGCGAGAACGACGCGTGCTGGATCGTGACGCGGCCGGATGAGAGCCGCTCGACGTGCTGAAGGCACAGGCGGCGAATGCGTTCCGGGTCGGTGAGCCGTTGATACGAGATCACCGCGGCGATTGCGACGAGTGCGAGCCCCACTCCGATACGACGCAGCGCGCGACGACGCCGGGGCTGACGCGCTGGGCGCGCCGGTTGGCCAAACGCGTCCTCAATCTCCAGGTGCGCTGCCCGCCTCAGGTGAGTCATCCTTCAGTCCCCGTCGAACGCGCCGCCAGATCACGTCAGCGCCGATGCCGGTCAGCACGGCGGTGAGGGCGACGGCTGGCAGCCGATAGCGGACGCTCCCGACAAAGACCGCGTGGACGGCCGTGAAATAGAGGGCCGGCATGAGCAGCGACAAACAGATCGCCGGCCGATGGCGCAACGCCCACAGTCCGATCACCGCGAGCGTCCAGGTCGGGATCGTCCAGCCCGCGCTGATCAGACGGATCAGTGCCGATTGGTATTCATCGGCATTGGGCAGTGGCGACCATGTACGAATCACCTTGCGTGCGGCCAGCTTGGCGATCCGGCCGGGGTCCGTCCGAACCGCCTCCCAAGCGGCACGTCGACACCATCGGTCCCACTCGATTTCACTCAGTCCGCGCAATTCCGGGCGGCGGTACACATCGGCCAGGTCGCTGCGGCCGGTGGCTTGCGGGCCGACCCCATCGTACAGACTAACGCCTCCGCGCGTGGTTAGCCAGACGAACTCGCCGAGCGCGAGTCGGTTTCGCAGTGCCCACGGAATGAGCGCGGCGACGATGATGACGGCAGCCAAGGTTGGACCGAGCCAATTGCCGATTTCCGACCTGCCCTGGATGCAGCCGTATCGTGTCCAAGGGTTCCGATCTCCGATTTCCGAACGGCCGCCGCGGCTGGTACGAGAATCCCACTCGTGGCTGGTGCGAGAATGTTCGTGGCTGGTGCGAGAATGTTCATGGCTGGTGCGAGAATCCCTTCTCGCACCCGGTCCCGCGGGAATCCCTTCCCGTGCGGCTGGATCCGATCCGGGAGCGACGGGTCGACCCCGCAACGCAAGGACGAGGATCCAGGCAAGCACGAGGAACAAGCTGGATTCACGAATCAGAACACAAGTTGCAGCCAACGCTCCCACCAGGCACCAACGGATGGCGACGCGCGGATGGACGTGCGGTCGTTCGTTGGGTTGCAAATCGCTGTGCAATCGGAAATCGGAACCCTTTGACACGATACGGCTGCGTCCAGGGCAGGTCGGAAATCGGAAATCAATCCCGAGCGTCCACAGCGCCACGAGCGCCGTAATGAACACGGTCTCCGTCAGCAGGAAGGACGAGAAGAAGCTCAGAAATGGGTCGCAAGCGACGGCCAAGCCGGCCAGGATCGCGGATCGGCGGCTGGCGATTCGGCTGGTCAGTATCGCGACGAGTACGGCGGCCAGCGCGCCTATGAGATGCTGCACGGCCTTGGCATACAGCACGCCGCGTTCGAAGGTGGTGAACAGCGACAAGAATGCAGGATACAGCGGCATGCGGGCGGCACGGAAGCCCATCGGATCGAGCAGCCCGTGGCCATCGTGCAAGTTCTGTGCGATGGTCCAGTAGTCGACTTCGTCGGGGAATGTCAGCGACAGCGGATCCGCGGCCATCGCGGCCCGATAGGCGCCGTAGCCGAAGCGGAGGACGGTGGCTGTCGCGAATATGGCCAGAAGCACGGCTGGGCTGAGACGGTGGTGGCCTGGAACGCTCCGCTCGGTCTCCATTTGGATCAATCTACCAGACGGATGGGATCGCGGCCTGCCGCGCACAGCCATGTGTTAGGGGCGCATCGCCAGGATGCGGCGGTTCAGCTCTTGATCGAGCCACGCGGCCTGGTCAGGCGTACACTCGAACCAGCCGAGGCACAACTTCGCTTCGCGTGAGTTGGCGTAGCGTAGCGATAGCCGATGCCAGTCGCCTTCGCCTCGCTCCAACTCGGCGCGACGGAAATTGCTCCACGTGAGGATCGCAGTTCCGGATGAGGCCCTCAGCCGGGGCGGGCCGGGACAGCCGGTGCCCTGGTGATCCTCGAACGCCATGATCATCCCCACGGCGGCCAGGCTGTCAGCGCCCATGCTGAGCCCATCGGCCTCGAACCGGACGCGCCAGTGCGGCTCGACTGGCTGGATGCGCGGCGGCCGCAGGGCGATGGCGATGACCGGGATCGCACCGATTCCGACCGCCACGGCCAGCAGCGCGGGCCGGAGCCGGCCGGGCGCGCGCAGCACCAAGGCCATAACGAATAGGGCCAACAGTAACACGACGCCGATGTACGAGAACCAGCGCGACCGCGATCGCGGTTTGCGGTCCTTGCGAAAGTCCAAGACGAACGTGCATTCGTCGTATTCATAGCCGCACTCCGGGCAACGATGTCGCCGCGGGAGGCCGGCCAAGTTGTATTCGCACTCGGGGCAGCGCTGCAGATGCAGCTGATCGCTCGGTTGTTCGGTCTCGTCTGAATCGTCCGATCGCAGCCTGTGGTGCATGGATGACTACCGCCTCCACGCCTGAACGTGCTGGGCCCGTGCGGCCGACAGACGGGCGTCGATTTTCTCGACGAGCCGCTGCGCCTCGCCGGCAGAGCAAGTGAAGACGGCATCGATGACCGTCCCGCCCGCGAAGCGGCTCCAGGACCCACAGTCGGCAGAAAGCCGGAATTGTCCAAGCCCTTGCGGGCGGATCTTAACACGCTTCAGTTCGGGCCACGCGATCACGCTTCCATGTCCGGGCCCCTGAGCGCGCAACCCGATGCCATCCGACGTGACGAGCAGCAGCGCGGCGGCGCGCCGCTTCCATCCGATGCCAAGCGTGACAATGGCAAGCGCAGTCAAGATCAGCATACCGAACACGGGTCCGGTGACCGGGAGATTTCGAGCAATCAGAGCACGCATGACTGCCTGCAGGGCAATCGCCGACACCACAAATAACCAGAACACAATGCGCCACTTGCGAGATCGAAGCTCTGAAGCGCGCAAGCTGAACATCGATTCGTCGTACTCAAAGGCACACTCCGGGCAGCGATGCCGGCGCGGCAAGCCGTCGAGGCTGTAGTCGCAGACCGGGCAGCGGCGCAGGCGCAGAATGTCGCTCGATAGATCGGTGGATCCTTGGAGCGATGGTGCGTGCATACGCTCCATTGTAGCGTGAAGCCCGTCGCCCGTGATGACGCATCGTAAATCACCGTGCGCGATGCGTAGCCTCCGAGCGGGTGGCAGAGTGTGTGTCCGCTCTTGCGCACTCCTTGCGGACGGCCGAGTGGCAGGTCATGGCCCTGAAAGGGCCGCGCTCGGTCAGCCCAGGCCAACGGCCTGGGTCTGGCGAGCGAGGGGTGATCGCAGCCCTGAAAGGGCGCGCTACAGGCCGCCGGCGTTCTAGCGCGCCCTTTCAGGGCTGCGAACGTTCCTGGCTTCGAATACCCAGGGCGATGCCCTGGGCTGGCGTAGCGCGCCCTTTCAGGGCGATGCGCATCCCGCCAAGCGTCTCGATCCGCAAGACCAGACATGCATCACGCGTGGCATGCGCAAGCGTCCCGGCGCGCCCGAAATTCCCGCGCAAACCTGGCGACATTCTCGCGGCAGCACGGGCAAGTCGAAGGTCCGCCGCGGCGGGCGATCGTCGCCGACGACCGCGACGATCGCTTGCCCACGGGGTCCCCAACCGGCCCGCCGCGCCGGGATGTGCGGTTGGGGTCCCCCATGCCACCTCCGATGGCGCTTCATTGAGCACGGTCATTAAGGGCCATCGCGGCGCGGGCGCGCGTCCAGGTCGCAGACGGGCGCCAAGGAGACCAGCCCACCGACTTACCGATCCTCGGCGTGGGCGACGTTTGGCACGTGCCCGTAGGACGACGCGGGAACGGGCTGCGCCGCGTGGGGGCGTTGAAATGCGGCGGGTATGGCGACAAACTGCGTCCAGGCGCTGGGCGAAAGGCCGCGGCGTCGAGGAGCATCGGATGAGCATTGGCCAAACTTTTGCTTTGCGTTTACTGATCCCCGTGCCGTTGTGCGCGTCGGCTGCCGCGCAGCCGGATCGCGCCGGCCTGGCGGCGCCGAGCGGCAGTGGTCTGCCGGGCTTCGCGTACGACGCGGGGTTCTTCCCGGGCGCGAACCACGATCGTTCGGTTCCGACGGCCGATTCGATCCTCGGCTTCTCCGTCGGTCAGCGTCCCGCCACGCACGCCCAGATCGCTGCCTGCCTCAAGGCGTGGGCCGATACTTGCCCCCGCGCGCGGCTCTTCGAACATGGCCAGACGCACGAGGGACGCGCGCTCTACCATCTGGTGATCAGCTCTGAAGCGAACATTCGCCGCTTGGACGCGATCAAGGCCGACCTGACCAAGTTGGCCGATCCAAGACCCATCACGTCGAGCGAGGCGCAGAGCCTGGCCGATTCGGCGCCGGTCGTCGTGTGGATGGCGTACACCATCCACGGCGACGAGATGTCCGGCTCGGACGCGGCCCTGGCGCTGGCGTACCACTTGTGCGCCTGTTCCGACGAGCCCATCCGGAGCATGCTCGACGAGATGATCGTGATCATCGACCCGCTCATGAATCCCGACGGCCGCGACCGGCACATCGCCCAGATTGCGGTCGACCGCACGCTGCAGCCTAGCGTCGATGACCAGTCACTCATTCACAGCCGCCCGTGGCCGGCCGGCCGCACGAACCACTACCTGTTCGACATGAACCGCGATTGGATTCTCGGCACTCAACCCGAGACGCGCGGACGCTGGGCCGCTATCGGGTCATGGCATCCGCACGTGCTGCTCGACGCGCACGAGATGAGCTCGCAGGAGACATTCCTTTTCAGCCCGCCGCGCGAGCCGATCAACCCGCACGTGGCGCCGTCCCTGAAGACCTGGTGGAACACGATCAGCGAGCGCGTGGCCGGCGCGTTCGACCGCCACGGCTGGCGCTATTACCTGGGCGAGTGGAACGACGAGTGGTATCCAGGGTACACCACGACCTGGTCGGCCTGCCGCGGTGCAGTCAGCTTTCTGTTCGAGCAGGCGTCGATCTCGACCGACGCGGTGCGGAAGGCGGCCGGCTGGCTTGAGACGTATCGCGAGGCCGTTCACCATCAGCTTGTCGGATCGCTGTCGATCCTGGACGCGACGTATGCCAATCGTCGCCAGATCCTGCGAGACTACAAGGCCCAACGCGAGCAGAACGTCTCCGAGTTCGGCCCGTACGCGCAGCGGACGTTCGCGGTTGTTCCCTCGGCGAACCGCTCGCGCGATGCCGCCTTCGTCGAGCTGCTCCAGCTTCAGGGCATCGAAATCTATGCGGCCGGCGCGGAGTTCATCGCCTACAGCGGCAAGGACCGGCTCGGGCGGGAGTTCCGCGAGCGCACCTTCCCGGCCGGCACGATCCTGATCCCCAACCGGCAGCCCGAGGCCCGGCTCATCGCCGCGACGCTCGAGTTCGACACGCGCCTGACGCCCGACGTGCTGCAAGACGAGCGCCGCGAGCTGCTGCGCTTCGACCGCTCGACGCTGTACGACGTGACGGCCTGGAGCCTGGTCATGATGCACGACGTGGACGCCTATGAGCTGGCCATGCCGCTGCCGGACGCGGCCACTGGCTACGCCCGCACCGAACCGCCGGCCGTTGCCGAGGTGCCGGCCACGGAGGCGGTTGCCTGGGTCATCGATGGGGCCGACGACCTGTCCGTCACAGCGGCCGCGCGGCTGATGGAGCAAGGCGTGCGCGTACGCGTGGCCGAAAAAGCGTTCGTATTCGATGATCGAAGCTACGCCCGCGGCTCGGTCGTCATCACACGCGTGGACAATCGCACCTTTTCCGGCGACGTGGCTGAAACGTTACGGCAGGTTGCGGCGGCAGTCGGCGCTCAAGCGCAGCCCATCCGCTCCGGACTGGCGCCCGGCGAATCGCCCGATCTGGGCGGCGAGCACTTTGTGCTTCTCGAGCAGCCGCGGATCGCCGTGCTGACGCGCGACCCGTTCGGCAAATACAGCTTCGGCGAGATCTGGCATCACATCGACCGCACAATCGGCATTCGCGCGTCGTACATCGACATGGCCGAATTGGCTGGCACAGACCTGCGGCGCTACAACGTGCTGGTCGTCCCGGCCGGGGCCGGCAGCTCGCTCGAGCCGCGAATGGAGGCGCTCGAGGCCTGGATACGGGCCGGTGGCACGTTGGTTGCCATAGGGTCGTCTGCTGCTGCGCTGGCCCGTCAACCGAAGGAGGACAGCGAGGACGGCGGCAAGGCATCGCTCACTTCGGCGCGGCTCATGCAGAACGTGGTCACCAAGCTGGACGACTACACGCTGGCCGTCGTTCGCGAGTGGGAGGGTGCTCACGCCACGGTCAACACGGATGCGGTTTGGTCACAGCTCGGACCGGTCGATGTGGAATTCCCATGGGCCGCCAGCGGCGGTGACAAGAAGCCGAGCGACGACGAGATGAAGCGCCGCGACCAATGGCGAAGCATCTTCATGCCGCAGGGCGCGATGCTGGCCGGCCGCGTTGATGACCGCAGTTTTCTCACGTCTGGATGTGGCGAGTATGTGCCGATTCTGTTCAATGGGAGCACCGTACTGATGGCAGCCGGATCCGTTCAGGCGCCGGTGCGCCTGGGTGCGTTCGCCACGTTGCCGTCCGATAAAACTCGAGCGGTCGAGACTCGCCCGACAGACGGATCCGATGAATCGAAAGATAAGCAGCCCGCACATTGGGCGCCGATTCCAAGGAATCACGAGATGCGCCTGCGAATGAGCGGCCTGCTCTGGCCGGAAGCCGCCGACCGCCTGGCCAGCTCCGCCTGGGTGACGCGTGAACGTCTTGGCAGCGGACAAATCATTCTCTTCGCGACTTCACCCACATTTCGCGCTTCGATGAAGGGCACGATGCGGGTCTTCTCGAACGCGATCATCTACGGCGCCGGGGCTGGCGCCTCGCAGCCGATCCGGCCGTGAGCGTACGAAGAGTTGGCAGAGAGGCTCACTCCTTCGAGCCGGCCTGCAGCGCTGTTGCCAAGACCTGCGCGAACTGTGCCATGTGAACCAGCGTTTCGAGTGCCAGCCGTTCGTGCGGATTCAGCGCGCCGTCCGCATTGCGCTTAAGCAACTCGTCCATCCGGGCAGTCAGGTTGTCCGCCAAGCTCGGGATCTCGCCCGTTACCGATCGGAGAAGGCATACGGTCACCGTGTCGGCTGTGCTCATGCCTTCAGAATAGGCGCGCGACCGGCTCGCCGGCAAGCGGCGTGGTCAGTGTGCTTAGAGGGCGATATAGTGTGTTGATGCGACAAGCAGTCATCGTGCAAGCTATCCGGACGCCCATCGGCCGCTATGGCGGGGCGCTGGCCCGGGTTCGGCCGGACGACCTGGCGGCGCTGGTCATTCGGACGGTCATCGAGCGGAGCGCCATCGACCCGAAGCTCATCGAAGATGTCTATCTCGGCGCGGCCAACCAGGCCGGTGAAGACAACCGCAACGTGGCCCGCATGGCGGTGCTCCTGGCCGGACTGCCCGACAGCGTGCCGGGTGCGACGGTCAATCGGCTATGCGCGTCGGGTCTCGAAGCCGTCAACATTGCGGCACGAATGATCGAGGCGGGTCACGGCGACGTGTTCATCGCCGGCGGCGTTGAGAGCATGTCGCGGGCGCCATTTGTGATGGCCAAGGCCGACGAGCCATTCAGCCGCACGGCCGAGGTGTACGACACGACGATCGGCTGGCGCTTCACCAACCGCAAGCTGGCCAAGCTCTACCATCCCTTCTCGATGGGCGAGACGGCCGAGAATGTCGCCAAGAAGTACGGCATTTCGCGAGCTGACCAAGATGCTTTTGCGTTCGAATCGCAGATGCGCTGCAAGCGGGCGATGGATTCCGGAAGGTTCGCGGACGAAATCGTCGCCGTGCCGATTCCGCCGAGGGGCGGCAAGGGCGAGGCAACCCTGGTCGACCGCGACGAGCACCCGCGGCCGGAAACGACGCTGGAAGGGCTGGCCAAGCTCAGGCCGGCCTTCGCCGCCGACGGAACGGTAACCGCCGGTAACTCGTCCGGCGTCAACGATGGCGCCGCGGCGCTGCTGCTGGTCGAAGCGAAGGCAGCCGAGCGCCTCAGCCTGAAGCCGCTGGCCGTGATCGGACCGTCGGCCACCGCCGGCGTCGATCCCGCCTGCATGGGCCTGGGGCCAATTCCCGCCACGCGCAAGGTGCTTTCGCGGGCCGGCCTGAACGTTGGCGACATCGACGCCATCGAATTGAACGAGGCCTTCGCGTCGCAGTCGCTGGCCTGCATCCGCGAGCTGGAGCTGGATCCGGCCAAGGTCAACATGAACGGCGGCGCGATCGCTCTAGGGCACCCGCTCGGCTGCACCGGCGCACGGCTGGTCGTGACGCTCTTGCATGAGCTGCGCCGCCGCAATGCGCGCCGCGGTTTGGCGACGTTATGCGTGGGGGTGGGCCAGGGCGTGGCGACGCTCATCGAGAGGGTATGATGTCGTTGTCGCGCGAAGACATCCGGGACCTGATCGAGCATTACCCGACCCGCTCGGCCAAGCTCGTGCTCCGCTCAGGTGACGAGATCAGGCTTCCGCGCGTGCGGTGTCTCGGCGAACGGCGTATCCCACTCCGCGATATAGACGACGTCAAGCTCTTGCCGAAGCGCAGGTTTGAGCGTTGACGGCCCGCAAATCGTGGACGCGGATGACGCGCTGCCGTCGTTGCCCTGGGCACGGGTCCGTGACGTAATCGGCGGGTTTTGGCAGCCACCGGCGACCGGGGGAATTAGCAAACTCCCACGCCCCTGCCCGGGCGGCGCCCCTTCGCGCGAACCCCTACCAACGGCTTGCGCCGTGGGCGCCTCCGCCGGGGCTGATGCTCGCTCGCGCTGAAAAGAGCACCAGGAGATTCTGCATCTGATTGATGGTCGGAACGTGGGCCGGAATTCGAGCGGGAGCGGCGACGTTCTTTCGCCCCTTCCGGGGCTAGGCATCTTCGGCCGACCGTTACCCACGGCTTGCGCCGTGGGCTTTAGTCTGCCGCCCCTACCGGGGCTTGAACACAGGAAGCGCGAAAGATATCAGTCCTTTGGAACGGGTGGCGCTTTGGTGTTATTCAGCCGCGGCAGCGGCGACAGAATAGAGCCCACGGCGCAAGCCGTGGGGAAAAGACGCAAGAAGCGAGGAGCCCCGGCAGGGGCGAAAGAGCGAGGCAGACTCACTCTCGGTTGGTCACGGCGCGTGGCCCAGACAGTCTGCGCGGCCCGTGGGCATGGACATGGCCCGGTCGTATAATCAGGAGACGTCGGATTTGGCGATTCGTACAGTCAGCGGGAGCCGCGGACTGCTGGGGAAGGCAGTGGTGAGACCGGGCGGAGTGACCCATGAGCGTCAGTGCAGGCGATGACATCAAGGTGGAGCCGTGTTGCAACGGCGACGATCCGGAGAAGCTGGCCGAGTTTCAGGCCAGGATCGATGCGGGCGAGCTGGTCGAACGCGACGATTGGAAGCCGGCCGGCTACAGCATGGGCATGCTGCGCATGGCCGAGCACCATGCCAACTCCGAAATAGTCGGGGCACTGCCCGAAGGCGAGTGGATCACGCGGGCGCCGTCGCTGCGCCGCAAGCTGGCCCTGATCGCTAAGGTGCAGGACGAGGTCGGCCATGGCCAGATGCTCTACCGCGTGTCGCAGGACCTGGGCAAGCCGCGCGACCAGATGCTGCGTGACCTGATCGAGGGGCGGACCAAGTATCACAACGTCTTCAACTACCCCGCCCCGACCTGGGCCGACGTGGCCATGATCCAGTGGCTGGTTGATGGGGCGGCCATCATGAACCAGAAGTCGCTGGCCGATGGGTCGTATGCCCCGTATGTCCGCACCATGAAGCGCATCAACATGGAGGAGGCGTTTCATTTCAAGAGTGGCGAGGACATGGTGCTCACGCTCATGAGCGGCACGCCGCGGCAGAAGGCCATGTGCCAGGCCGCCTTCGACCGCTGGTGGTGGCCGTGCATCATGTTCTTCGGCCCGCCCGACAAGGAGAGCGTGCACAACTCCGATTTCATGCTCTGGCGGATCAAGACGGCCACGAACGACACATTGCGGCGGGCGTTCGTCGATCGGTTCGCCCCGGCCGCCAAAGATCTGGGCATCAAGATCCACCTACCTGGTCCGTCGAATCCAGATGATCCGGCCCAGCCGAATTCAAGTCTGGTCGAGGACCCCGAGTGCCACGTGCGCAACGACGGCCGTTGGGGCTTCAGCACGCCCGACTGGGACGAGTTCTACCGCGTGATCCGCGGCAACGGCCCCTGCAACAAGCAGCGCGTCGGCCTGCGGAGGATGTCGTACGAGCAGGGGCAGTGGGTGCGCCGGGCGGTGATGGGGCAGGTGGGGGTGAACTGAACTGAGGAGCCGACGAGATGACGATCGAGCGACTACGCAAAGCCATTCTGGAGCAACCCTTTCGGCCGTTCACGATATCTCTGTCCGATGGTCGTCGACTTCGCGTACCAAGCCCAGAGTATATCTGGGTCCCGCCGAAGGCTGAGCGCACTTTTTACGTAGCCCAGGCAACCGAGCAAGATCACGTTATCGACCTGCTGCACGTAACTTCGCTGGACTATGCGAACGGGAGGGTCGCGAGAAAGCCGTGAACGCCGGCAACCAACTCAGCTTTGATGAGTCTTGTGCGCCGAGAGTGCGCGACTATCTCACCACGTTCAGACAAGCGTTGGCCCATCTACGCTCAATGTGCAGCGGCTTAGATATGCGCTGGGACCCTGACTGTGCCGATCCCCGAACGTTGCACAATATGTACGCACGTAGCCTAGTCAGTTGCTATGTAAGCAAAGTTGCTGACTTGTCGGAATCGATTCTGAATGCATTGGAACGGCTCGACTTTCTTACTTATGCGCCGTGCGGGCGGGCGCTGATCGAGATTGTCGCGATCTTGCGTTACTACATCGAGGCTCACTACAAGCCCCTTCTCGACAAGAAAAGTCTGTCGCCGGACGACATAAGAACGCTCATCGATATCGATGATCGGCATCTCAGGGGAAGCCGATTCGATTGGGAGTCCTTTCTCTTTTCGAACTATTCGAAACTCCGGAACGATGCAGTTCAGCAACTGTCAGAAAAACGTCAGGCGCGCTTCCGACGCAACTCTGAAGAACTTGTGAAGCAGCAAGTCAACATCAAGACGTGCATTGAAAAATGGGCGAGTGACACTCCTGAGGTGCTGATCGCGTACGACCTCTTTTGCGATCTCGTGCATCCAAATATTGGGAGCAATTTCCTGATTGCCTCTGCAGGGGCTGAAGGGCTGCGTTTCGTCAAGCATAGAGGAGAGATGGTCGGGCATCGCATATTCGAACAGAGTTTTCCGATTCTCTTATCTGTCACACATCGGCCGCTTGGGGATTACCTGACCCTGCTGACGGCGACTTGTTGGCATGATGATGAGCTCGGCGAGTGTAACGCAACACAATAGTATGTCGAGGGTACGTGAGAACATCCTAGAGCCGATTGACCCGGGGCGACTGGCGGCCGAGTCCGACCTTACGGCCTACGAGGTCTTCATCCAGCTCAAGCGCTCCGATCCGCACGTCCACGCCGGCAGCCTCGATGCGCCGGATGACGAGATCGCGCTGCAGTTTGCCCGCGAGCACTACGCCCGTGACCAGCAGTGCGTACACATCTGGGTCGTGCCGCGCTCGGCCATCATCTCGACCGACTACGACAAGGACCTGGTCTGGCGCCACACCGACCAGAGCTATCGGCTGGCCAAGGGCTACGCTGGAGTGCTCAAGAAGTGGCAGCAGTTTCGCAAGAAGAAGGACATCGACGAGTACCAGAAGTCGGATCTGAAAGAAGGATTCTGAAGGGATTTCCGATTGTCGATTTCCGATTTCCGATTCGAACCCGCGGCTGACCAATCGGAAATCGGAAATCGGAAATCGGCAATTGGACGCCCATGACGACGATTCCTGAGAGCCTCAAAGCTCCGCTAACCGAGTTGCTCCTGTCCACCGCCGACGACAAGTTCCTGCTCGGTCATCGCAATGCCGATTGGACCGGGCTGGGACCGATCCTGGAGGAGGACATCGCCTTCTCATCGATCGCGCAGGACGAGATTGCCCACGCCGAAGTGCTTTACCAGTTCATCCATACGCAACTCGGCGGAGCGAAACCCGATGACCTGGCCTACGGCCGAGAGCCGCGCGAGTATCGCTGTGCGGCGCTGGTGGAGCTGGGAGACGAGTTCGATTGGTCGCGCGCCATCGTGCGGCAGTTCTTCTGCGACCACTTCGACGCGGTTCGCCTGGGCCGACTGGCCGCATCATCGTGGCCAACGCTGGCGGTGCTGGCCGGACGCCTGCTGGCCGAAGAGCGCGCCCACGTTCAGCACGCCGACACTTGGATCGTCAGGCTCGGCCGAGGAACACCCGAGAGCCACGACCGCATGCAGCGCGCGATCGATGCACTGTGGCCGGACACCGGGTCGCTGTTTGAAGCCGTATGGGGCGAAGGGCTGCTCGAACCCAGTGGCGTCTACCCGCGCGGCGATGAGCGCATGTCCGTCACCTGGCACCGTTCGATCGCCGAGCGGGCTGGCGAGGCTGGACTGACTGTTCCGGCGAGTGTGCCGAAACAGAAACAACCCGGCGGGCGAGCGGGCCAGCACACGCCGCAGTTCGAAGAGCTGTTGGCCGAACTGTGCGAGGTCTACCGCGTAGAACCGAAGGCAGCATGGTAACCGAAGCGGAAATACTTGATGTCCTGCGGACCATCCCCGACCCGGAGCTGCCGATCGGCATCGTTGACCTGGGCATCGTCCACAACATCGACGTCGCTGATCGTGGCAGCCCCAATCCCGGTGTACCGGGAGTGCGGATGCCCGAGCAGACCGGCGTGCCGGTCGAGTGTGACGTTTCGATTGAAATCCTGCCGACGTTCGTTGGCTGCCCCGCGCTGCGCGTGATCGAGGAGCAGGTCGCGTCGAAGGTCGGTCAACTGGCTGGCGTCGGGAGTGTGCGCATCGGAATCGTGTACGACCCGCCCTGGAGCGTCGAGCGAATCAGCCCGGCCGGCCGCCAGGCTCTGGCGGAGCTGGGCGTCACCGTTCCGCTGCCGTCGGGTGAACGCTTGGTCTCGCTCGGTGTCCAGCGTCGGGACGCCGCGACGCCCGCCGCGTGCCCGTTCTGCGGCAGCACGCAGACCGAGCTCGAGTCGGCCTTCGGACCGACGCGCTGCAAGATGATTTACTACTGCTCCGCCTGCGGGAATCCGTTCGAGCACCTGCGGCGGCTCACGTGATGACTGCAATCTGCGGCAGGCGTTGAAAGTGCGCGTCTCGACTCAAAACCGCATAAGCGTGCTGGTGGGCGAGCGCGGCGATCCAGAGGTCGTTGAGCGGAATCGGCGTGCCCGCGCGCTTCAAATATTGAAACAACAAGGCATATGAGTGCGCGCTCTGCTGATCGAGGTAGAGGATAGAAACGCGCTCGCGACCGAGAAACTCAACCAGCTTCGCTTCGTTCTTGACCCGCTTGCTTCCAACGATGAAGCCGGCGCGAAGCTCGCCCACCACGACGATCGGCAGCGCGACGTGCTCTGCCTGCTCGATGCGCTCGATCGCGCACGACTCACCCCGCATAAGGGCGGTGTACGCCATCGTGTCGACCACGATGTTCATCGCCAGTCTTCCGGGTGAATCTGCTCGAACCACTCCATGGCGGCGTCGAACTCCGGATCCTCGACCCAACTGCCGGCCAGGTCGCTCAAATCGCGTTTCTTGAACGGACCGTCCGCCAACCCGGCCTCGTGGCGCAGCGCGCGCAGCGCGACCTCGTTCAGGCTCGTGCTGGCCGCCTTGGCCTTTCGCCGCAGGGCCCGGTCCACGTCCGGCGGGACCGAGCGGATCGTGTATTGAATGCGCTTCATGCCTGCATGGTAGGCAGGCGCGCAGGCAAGGGTCAAGGGTGCCGTTCATGCGCTCCGGGAACGCGGAGCCGGGTGCGCCCGGCGGCGGGCGCTTGATGCGTCGAATGGCCATTCGTCGTTGGCGCCAACTTCGTGCAGTCGTAGACGAGCCCCAAAGGCAAACCCGCCGCGTGTCGAAGCCCCGGTCGCTCGCGCAGCACGCGACGGTCGGGATGGACTGCGGTAGCCGTGAATCGGAACCCTGCGGCCGACAGCAGCGACTCGTAGCCTGCCGGCGAGCGTGGGACGACCGGTACCCGCAGCGCGCCCGGGCCGGGAATCGTGTAGAAGCCGTGGCCCAACGGTTTGACTTGCCCATTCTCCTTGAGCCGTTCCACGAAGTCAGGGTGCAGCACGGTGGCCAGCAGTCGCCCAGTGCTGCCCAGAACGCGAGTACACTCTGCCAGGGCCGCGCGCAGGCCGGCGTCGCCCAGCTCGTTGAACACCATCGTGGCCAGGATCAGATCGAACGTGCCAGATTCAAACGGGTACGGGCGGCGCGCGTCGAGTTGGCGGTACTCTGCGACGCGGACGCGAAAGCACTGCTCGGCGATACGCAGCAGCGCGCCCGCCGCGTCTGTCACCACCAGCCGGGCGGGGCGCTCGCCCGACTTGCGCGTCATCATCAGCCGCACGAAGTAGCCGTTGCCGGCACCGAGCTCGAGAATGGCCTTCCCGTCAATGCTGCCGATGCGCGCGAGCAGTTCGTCATTGAGCACATACTTCTTGAACGGCCCGCCGGCAGGTCCGGTAGCGTCATGCCAAGCCGCGGCGATCTTGGAGTAGTAATTGGCCATCCTTGCTCGTCCCGCAGCGTATCCGGGCAACCTGAGGTCCTAGTCGGACCGCGGTCTTGCCTTCGTCGCCACGTCGACCATCGCCGACAGTCGTTGCGAAACCTCGTGATCGATCTGATCTTTCGGCACGAATGACGCCAGAACGTGATAGTCCGACTTTCTCAGCTCGAGCGGTAGTCCGAGTTGCTCGAAGAACTTGCGGAACACCGGGTCGAGAAACTCATCCGATGCCTTGATGTCGGCCGACCACGGATCGGGTCTTCCGAGTGTTCGCAGCGCATCGGACACCTCTCGAATGGCTTTGCTCATGGCCCGCTCGCGCGTCCCGCGTTCCGCCGGTCCGAACAGGTCGTCCGGCAGGTCATGTCGTGCGTACTGCATGAGCACGTGTTCGGAACAGAAGTAATTCTCAATCTCGCGCCGTCGCCACATGTGTTCCGCGAGCGCCTGCCCCGAGTGCAGTTCTTTGTCTATGCGGTCAAAGAGGGCGAAACCCACTAGATCTCTCTTGGCTTCGCGCAGGCCGTAGAAGTGATCTCTGGCCCTTTGGGGCAGGTTCGTTGCCACGTAGTGAACGAAGGGCCGCTCGAGCTGCTCAGCAGCGGCGTGCCCAAGCGTCCGAGCAAAGGCCTGCAGGATCGCCAGGTCGCTGGCGCTCTCCAGGTATAGCACCCATCCGGTCTGTTCGGCCTGATAGTACTGATCGAAGCCGATGTCACGCAGCGCTTTGAGCACCTGCGTTCCGCCATTGTCAATGCGGTGGGGCTCGCCGACGAAAGCAATCACGACGTCTCGATCGGCTGCTTCGTTGAGCACGACCTCCGAATGGCTGGCAGCGATGATCTGCGAGCCCTGCTCGGCGGCAACGTCCGTGAGGAGTTTGTACGTCTGCCGTTGGCGCAGAATCTCCAGATGCGCATCAGGCTCATCGAGCAGCAAGACCGTCTTCGGGTTGGCGTACAGGTGAGCCAGCAGCAGAAGGGTCTGCTGTAACCCGCGGCCCGATGATGAGAGGTCGAGCTGCTTGACCTTGTGCTCGCGGTAACCCATGGTGATCTCGCCACGCTCGGCGATGTACTGCGGCGGCAAGAGCTCGACCCCGAAAAGTTGCTCAACGTGCTGCACCAGGGTGGGCCAATGGTTCGGCGGCGGCGCTGAGTGGATTTGGAAGCAGAGGTTCCTCAGAACTTGGGCCGTTTGTCCTTCACCGATGAGCACGTTGATCCGGCCAGGCTCCCACTTCGGTTCGACGGCCGCCAGCCCGGACATCGGCGGAAGAAAGGCGACGCGAACGTTCGCCGCCGCTTTGGGAACCTCCATCCGCGCCTTGGCGTTCGCGTCGGCTCGCAACGGGCGGCAGTAGAAGGACTCCTCGTTGGCGTAATCGAACTCGAGGCCGCAGGACCAGGCCGTATCCTCGCTCACGCCGTCGACGACGATATCGATTCGCACATTCTCGGTCTTGGGCTTCTTCTTACCGTCGACCTCGACTTGCTCGACATCGCGAACGTGAAGATCGCGCCACAGCAGGTTTGCGTCGGGAACCGGGATGGCAATCAGATCGCGGCGGTTGACCGTAACACCTGGGCGCTTCTCGGGCGACGGGCTGCCGCGGCGCTTCTCATTCCAGCGTCGAACACCGATGTCCCAGAGCGCCAGCGCTTGTAACGCCGTAGTCTTTCCGGAGTTATTGGGCCCGATCAGGATTACCGCCCGGCCGAGCTCGATGTCCGCGCCGGTGAACCGCTTGAAGTTCCGAATGCGAAGGCGGGTCAGCATGAGCTTAGTGTCCCCGCTCACTCATCGTGCGACAAGGCTGCAGTCTCACCGGACGGCGGGGCCGAACCAGCCGCACAAGCGGACTCGCGTGGCTTACACGCTCAGCGCGGCTTGGAACTCGGCGAAGTCCAGCAGATCGACGTCGCCGTCGTGGTCGGCGTCAAAGGCGTCCAAGCAATCGGATGGTGTGGTCGGCGGTGGCGGGTCTGGTTCGACCTGCGGACCAAACATGCACTCGACGAACTGGGCGAAGTCGGCCAGGTTGACCAGGCCGTCGAGGTCGAAGTCGCCCAGCAGCGTGCGATAGGCGCGGACGTCGGTGCCCACGCCACATACGACCAGCACGCCGGTTGAACCCAGCGCCGGGCCGCCGATGTTCACGTTGGGCACCGGCACCGACCAGCGCGGCGTCAGGTCGGCGTTGAGCGAGAACAGGCGGCCCTGGCTGAAGCCGCCGTTGGTGAAGAACAACTTGCCATGCGCGTCGATCGCGATTCGCGGCTGGGCCGGAAAGTTCATGGGCAGTGCGGCCGAACTGGCGGTGACGTCGCCGGTGGCTGGGTCCAGGCGCTGGATGGTGATGGTCGAGCTGGTGGTGACGTAGCTGTAGACCGAGCCGTCCGGACCGACGCCCAGCGAGCCGAACGGGATGAAGCCGAGCGGCATGCTCCATTGCGCGGCCAGTCCAGTCCCCGTGTCGGTGAGCGCGGTCAGGAAGTCGGTCAGCACGTTATTCTGCGAACGCGGGGCGTAGACCGTGCCGTCCGGGCCGACCAGCGGGGCCACCTGCTGAATGAAGCCGCCGCCCTGCGACGCGCTGGAGTAGAGCGGAGCGCCGCTGTCCAGGTCGAAGGCCGAGATCTTTGGGCCGGTCGGGCTGGCTTCCCAGATGTAGATGCGCTGGCCGAAGACCGCGGCCTCGCAGCCGCCCGACGTCGGACAGCTTCGCGGCGTGCTCCAGACCGTTGTGCCGTCGGTCCGCTCGATGCGCAGCAGCGACTGGAAGTTGCCGGCGATGATGTCGCCGTCGGGGGCGAACGCGACGCTCTCGGTCGAGGACTCGGTGATGAGCGCTTGCGACTCCCAGTTTGTCTCGCCGCTGGCGGCGTCGAGGGCGTAGAGAAACTCGGCGTTGGTGTTGCCGGAGCGCGTGGCGTAAACCTGCCCGTCGCGGATGGCGCTGACGCGGCTGCGCCACGAGTCGGGGAAATTGACGGGAAGCTGCTCGGTCCAGAGCACGTCGCCGCTGATCAGGTCGTGGGCGACGATGGTGGTGCCGTTGAGGACATCGCTCAGGCTGGCCATGCGCGACATCACGACCACGTTGCCCTCGATCACCGCCGGCTGGGCCACGACGGCCGGCAGGCTGCCCTGCCACAGGATCGCCGGCGCCGTCGGCCCGACTTCGGCCGACCGGCTGTTGCGAGCTGGATTGCCGCCAGTGCCTGCATTCCAATCATCGGCGCGGGCCGGATGGCTGCACTGAGCTGCCCAAGTCACCGCAATCAGGCACATCGCTGTCGAACTGAATCGCCACATCGCTTCGTTCTCCTTCATGGATGCAGCATAGCGTCCGGTGGCCTCGCGAATCAACGTGCGGCGACTGAGTTGCGCTCGTTCACGCTCCGGTTAGAACTGGCGTTGTGATCTGACCGGCAACATCAGTGGCCGCTGCCCTGAGCGCGGAACGCCATGTCAGCCACATGCCTGATAGAATGGATGATCGAGCTGGGCTTCGAGCTCTCCATCGAAGCCGGTCGCAAGCGTGATGAACGCGGCCGCGGCGCGGACGGCTTGTCATACGTGGCCACGCATCGTAGGCGCCGCGAATATCAACCGTGCGCCGGCTAATACGAGTCCGTGCAGGCTGTCCAACGATTGATCCAGCGAGACGGTGTTGAATGACTGATTGGATGGTTCTGATCGGCCTGTGGCTGGCGTGTGCGGCGGGCATCGTGTTGGCCATGTTCCGGCTGCCGGGAACGTGGCTGATCCTGGCGGCGGCCGCGGGGTATGCCTGGTACACACAGGGGCACGAGATCAGTTGGTTCACCGTCGGCGTTCTGGCGGGCCTGGCCGTCGTGGGTGAGATCGTCGAGCTGTGTGCCTCGCTATGGACGGCCCGGCGCGGCGGCGCCAGCCGGCGGGCGGCCTGGTGCGGGCTGATCGGCGGTGTAGCCGGCATGCTCGCCTTCTCGATTCCGGTCCCGGTCATCGGGACAATCCTGGGCGGCGCTCTCGGCTGCCTGATTGGGGCCGTCGTCGGCGAGCTGAGCGAGCACGATGATGTCGCGCGCGGCGTGCGCGTCGGCTTGTTCGCCTCCATCGGCTTGGCACTCGGCGCCGTCGCCAAGCTCATGGTCGCCCTGATCATGGCCGGCCTGACCGCCGCAACGTCCATCGCGCCCTGATCCGACCTTCGCACGAATCGAGGAGAAACGCGCCTGGCAACAGGGTTGCCCGCCTCAACAATCCGTGCGTCGCGAGACGATTCTCACCGTCCGCAATGCAATTCAGAGTCCCTCGCGGTTTGCCGCACACGTCTCTCGGTTAAACATCGGGCGTACGAGCTTCCGATAAGTGAATAAGTGCTCCACGCGTCGCGCGGCGCATTTGGGTAACCCACCGCGATCTGCTTGCGGTTGGGGCGCCCTCACCATCGGAGGCCAAACGGTATGGACGCCGTTGTGATCATGTCGTCTGGAGGGCTGTGCAGTGCGGTGGCGGCCTGGCGGGCGCGGGGCGCGGGGGCGCTTCACTTGGTACACTTCGACTGGGGGCACCGTTCAGCGGCCGTCCGCCGCCGTAGCGTCATGGAACTCGCCAAGCACTTGAAACCTGCAGGGGCAACGTCGCTGCACTTGCCGCACGTGGCCCACATCGCTCGTGGACCGGTCGAGGCAACCGCCGAACAGAACGCGCCCGGTCTGCCCGGCACGCTGGCCGAAGCGCCTGCCGGACTGATGACGACGCTGCTGACGGCTGCGGTTCAATACGCGCTGCGGATCGGGGCCAGGACGATCGTCTACGGTGGCTCGCAGGCGGGCAACGAGGCCGACGTGCAGGCCCCGCCCGGCGAGGGCACGCGTGATCGCCGCCGGGAGTTTTTTTTCTACTACAATGCGATGCTCGACAGCGCTCTCCCGGCGCGGCAGCGCGTGCAGGTTCAGACGCCGCTGATCGACCTGACGCGGGCGGACATCGCGCGGCTCGGACAGCGCTACGGAGTTCCGTTCGCATTGACTTGGTCGTGCTTGGAGAGCGGCCCGCAACCGTGTGGGAGCTGCCCGGGCTGCCGGGCCCGCGCGCAGGCCCTGTTGGAAGCGGGCGTGCGCGAGGGTACGCTGCCGGGCGGCGGACGAGCCGCGGTGGCCGGTGCGAAGGCCGCGCCGGCGACGGTTGGCGCGGCGCGCTGATCGGTGCCATCCGCCCGGAGGCGCGTGGCCATGAACGACAGCGTTCGCCCGCCGGACGGCGACAGCGAGATCGAAGCCCTCAACGATATCCTGTGTAGCGTCTTCACTTTTCCTCGCGAGCGCGGCCGCCCGTACCTCGAGTCGGCCGGCTTGCGGAATGCGCGGGTAGCCCTCGAGGCCCGGCAGATCGCCGGCGGCATGGTGACGCTGCCGATGGGGCAATGGTTCGGCGGGAACTCGGTGCCCTGCATCGGCATCGCGGCCGTCGGCATCGCCCCGGAGTTCCGGGCTCGTGGCGTGGCGACGCGACTGCTTCGCGCCGAGCTCGAAGCTCTTCACGCGGCGTCCGTGCCAATCTCATCGCTCTATCCGGCGACCCAGCCCGTGTATCGGCGGCTTGGCTATGAGATCGCCGGGACCGACTTCGAAGCACGGCTCTCGACGGCGGCGATCGACGTGCGTGATCGGGCGCCGGTGCTTCGCCGGGCCGAACCGAATGACGAATCCGCCATCCGCGCGATCTATTCGAACTTCGCCCGCCGGACCCACGGCAATCTCGACCGCAGCGAGTTTTTCTGGGGCCGCGTGCGCGAATGGCGCGGCGAGCCGGCCCACGGGTACGTCGTTTGCCGCGGTGATGTCGTCGAGGGTTACCTGTTCCACGTTCAAAAGCCCAGCTCGCCGGGCTTCCACATGCTCCAGCTCACCGATTGGGCCGTGCTGACGCCGGCCGCCGGGCGGCGCTTCCTGACGTTTTTCGCCGACCATCGTTCGCAGCACGACGCCGTGAGCTTCGACACCGGTCCGGGCGATCCGCTCCTGACGCTGCTGACCGAACAGTCGTTCAAACTGACCTCGAAGACCTACTGGATGATGCGCATCGTTCACGTCGCGGCGGCGCTGACGGCCCGCGGCTATCCCGACGGGCTGTCGGCCGAGGTTCACCTGGATGTGAACGACGATGTCCTGCCGGGCAACCACCGCCGCTATGTCTTGACCGTCGAGCGGGGCGGTGCATCGGTGGCCTCCGGGGGGCGCGGCAGCATCCGCGTCGACATCCGCGGATTAGCCGCGCTCTATTCAAGCTACCTCTCGCCGCACGCGCTGCGGCTCAGTGGGTACCTCGACGGTCCCGACGAAGAGCTGCACCGTCTGGCCGGCATCTTTGCCGGACCGGCGCCGTGGATGCGCGACAACTTTTGAGTTAACCGCCCGACTCGGGCCGCTGCTTCGGCGCACGGTATTCTGCGGGGCTCTTGGAACGACACGTTCGGCGCCGGACGCGCGCCGTGCCGAGCGCCGGCTGTTCGGCTTGCCCGATCGGCGATCAGTGGCGCGATTCGGCGGCGCCCGCCGTCGCCCGTTCAGCCGGCCGATCGCCTTCAGCCAGCTTGCGCTTGAACAGCTCGACGGCCATGGCGTAGCACACCTGGGCCTTGGCCGCGTCGTAGCGATAGCCCTCGTCGCGGATGAAGGCGTGAGCGGCGTTGAACTCGTGCCACTCGAAGTGGACGCCAGCGTCGGTTAGAGCATTGTAGATCCGTGCCCGGCCTTCGCGCGGGATGTGCGGGTCCTGGCGGCCCCAGATCATCAGTAACTCGGCCTTGAGCTCGCCGACGCGGTCGAGCGTGTTGTCGTTCGTGCCCTTGCCCAGGCCGCGTTTGTGAATGTCGGTGGCGTAGAAGCACACGCCGGCCAGCACAGCGGGGTTCATCGAGCAGCGGAACGACAGGTGCCCGCCGATGCAGATGCCGATGCTGCCCAGCTTGCCGGTGCAATCCGAGCGTGACTTGAGGTGGTCCAGCACGATGCGCGCATCGCTGTCGTACGAGGCAAGCTCCTTTGTGATCTTGTCGGAGTTGCCGCGGGCGGCGCCAACGTCGTCGTACGGAATGACGCAGCCGATCGGCTCGAGCTCGTGGAAGATCTCTGGGACGGCGACCACGAAGCCGTGACTGGCCAACAGGGCTGCCGTGCGCCGGATCGGGCCGGTGACCTGAAATATCTCCGAAAAAAGGACGAGGCCCGGGTAGCGGCCGTCGGCCGCCGGGCGGAAGATGTACGTCCGTATTGGCCCGGTCGGCGTCGGCAAGTCGACGAATTCGTTGTCTTTGATGATCATGGCGTCGAGCATGCTACTACGGCCTGCCACGTCGGCCTAGCCTCACCAGACAGCGAGGGTGCGGCAAGCGGCACGGGTCCGCCGACCAGCAGCGCGACGGCGGAGGGCCGTGCCTGCCCTCCGGTGCTCGCCTCGCTGGCCCGGTTGGGGTGTCCTGCGCCGTTCGGGTGTATGCTATCCGCACGGAGCGGCGATGGCTGCGAACAGCCCGCGCGCTCCACGTCGAAAGGGGTGAACGTCATGTTTCGAAAGACCTTGCATTGTCAGAGTGCATTGTTGTCGCTTACCACCGGCGCCGTGCTGGTCAATGTGCCGCTGCGCGCACAGTCACAGCACGAGTCCGCATTACCCGCGCCGGCCACTCAGCCCGCCGCTTCCAAGGCGACGCGCAACGTCGCGATCGTCGTTCACGAAGGCGTCGAGCTGCTTGACTTCGCCGGACCGGGCGAAGTCTTCGCGGCGGCCGGTCGCAACCCAGCCGCGGACCAGCCGTGGTTCCAGGTCTACACCGTGGCGCCCGAGGCCGGACCGATCGTGAGCCAGGGCTTCGTCAAGATCACGCCCGGCTACACCATCGACAATTGTCCACGGCCCGACATCGTCGTCATTCCCGGCGGGGCGACGCAAGTCATCACCCGCCATCGCAAGTTCATGGAATGGCTGCGGCAGATCGCGCCCCAATGCGACGTGGCCATGTCGGTGTGTACGGGAGCGTTCGCACTGGCCGACCTGGGATTGCTCGATGGCAAGGAGGTCACGACGCACTGGGGCTCGCTGGCCGGACTTGCCCGTGCGGCGCCGAACGCCCAGGTCGTCGCCGACCGGCGATTCGTCGACAACGGCCGCGTGGTCACGACCGCCGGCGTCTCGGCCGGGATCGATGGAGCCCTGCACGTCGTCGCCCGATTGCTGGGCCGCGAGATCGCCGAACGGACCGCCCGCTACATGGAGTACCGCTGGGAACCGGATGGGCGCTACGCCAGCACGTACGCAGCGATCAGCCCCGAGCTCGATTCGCGCACCCGCGCGTTCCTCGGCGGGCTGTCTCACCGCCAAAAGAAGAACTGGAGCGAGGCGGCCAAGGCCTTCCGCGCCATGGTCGAACGGGATCCGACCGATGGCGAAGCCTGGTATCAGCTCGGCTACGTTCTACATGCGATGAATGATCTGGACGCCGCCATTCCCGCTCACCAGAGGGCGGCCGAATTCGCAAGGTCTCGGCACCGTCCGCTGTATAACCTGGCCTGCGCCTGGGCGCTGAGGGGTGACAACGAGAGGGCGCTCGATATTCTCGGCCAAGCAATCGACGCCGGCTTCGACGACCGCGAGTTTATCAAAGCCGATACCGACCTGACCAGTCTACGCGGCGATCCGCGCTTTCAAACATTGCTGGACCGCATCCCCAGCCGCGAGTAGCTCAGGGATCCATCGCCGCCACGCATCTCATTAAGGCGGGGCGCCTTGCTGTTTGAGCGCCTCGAGCTCCAGCAGACGCTGCTTGACCCACTCGCTCTGTGGCATGAGCTGCTCGGCCCGCCGCAGGGCCAGCTCGGCTTCGTCCAAGCGGCCCAGCGCCCACAGCGCGAAGCCGCGCATGGCGTGGCCATTGCCATGGTCGGGCAGGGCCACCAGTCCGCGCTCGAGCTCGGGCAGCGCCTCGGCGTAGCGTTTGGCGTCGATCAGAAGAGAACCGCGTACCAGCCGGGCGGTGCCGTCATCCGGTTCAATTCTGAGGGCGTGATCGACGGCCAGCAACGCCTCGTCGCCGCGTTTCAGGTCGCGGAGGACCTCCGCCAGCGTTGTATGGCCCAATATGTAGCCCGGATTGACTTCGACCGACCGCCGGAGGTGCTGCTCAGCCTCGACCGGCCGATTCGTCTCGCGAGCGAGCAGGCCGGCGTTGCGCCACATCACGAAGTCGCCGGGGCGGCGACCCACGATTTGCAGGGCGATCTGATAGGCCTCCTCGCGCCGCCCGGCCTGCCAATGCTGGAGCATGTGCTCCTGAAGGGCTGCCGTCGATTGCGAGGCAGCGTACATCTCGTCGCGGATCGGGTCGCGCAGCGGCGTAGCGCTGTTGTTCGGCAGTTGGTCAGCCGTGCGGAAGTGCTCCGCGGCGGCGGCCTCGTCGCCCAACTTTGCCAGCACGCGCGCGAGCAGGTAATGCGCCGACTGGTTCTTCGGATCGTGGCGGACCGCGTCGAGCAAATGGCCCTTCGCCGGTTCAGCCTGGCCGCGCTCAAACGCCAGCTTGCCGAGCTCATAGTGCGCGTTCGTATCCGTGGGGCGCAGCTCGAGCCATCGTTGGAAGTGCCGCTCAGCCTCCTCGAGCGCTTCTTGTGCCGACAGGAGGCGCCCCAGGCGGGCGTGGGCGGCGGCGTTGGCCGGGTCGAATTGAACCGCCTTTCGGAATGATTCGACCGCGGCGGCTGAGTCGCCCGATTCGACCTGAACGATTCCCAGCAGGTGCCACCAGCGGGCGCCCCTGGGATCCAGGCGAACGGCGTGTTCATAGCAGGCCTGGGCGCGGTCGGCGAACCCGTTGCCGTTGTAAATCTCGCCAAGCTTCCCCACCGAATCGGCCGATGGCTGCGGGCCGACCCCTTGGAGCCTATGGCAGATGAGCTCATAGGTCGCGGCGTCGGTGGCCGAGGAATCCGGAGGATCAGGCAGTTGCAGAGCGCGGCAGTAGGCCGTCAAGGCGGCATGATCGACGCGAATGATCAGCGTTCCGTTGGACGACGGGACTCGCGAGAACGGCGGCATGCGCGGCACGCCGGGCGCCGGTGCGGTTAGGCCGGTCGGGCGGTTCCAAGCCCACCACGTCGTCAGAAGGGCGCCGACGCCGATAGCCACCAGCCCCGCCCAGATGCGACGAGCCGAACGCACCGCCGGCCGATCTCTCGCGGAGTCGGAACGTGTCATGTGCCTCGTGCGGACGGTCCCGCCTCTGGACGCGCGATCGGCGTGCCTTGACCCTGCTTGAGTGTGTGCACCCGGCCAACGTCCAATCCAGTCCACCGCTCGGTGGTCCCGTTCGGCCAGCGGATGTCGACGGCGTCCACTCGGTCGGCACCGCCCAGTCCGAAGTGCACGGTGCGTTCGCTGCTGCTCAGGTAGCTGTAGTGCGGCCGGACCTGACGCATGTAGCGTTTGCCCCCCACGACGACGGCAACGCGCGCGCCGATCGCATCGCGGTTGTCCTGGGTGCCCATCGCCAGGATGCGGATCCATCGGCTGGTGCTCGTGTCGCTGTTGCGCAGGAGCTGAGCCGGTCCGCGGTTGTTGCTGATCAGGATGTCCACCCGTCCATCTCCGTCGTAGTCGCCGAAGGCAGCCCCGCGGCTCATTTCGACCGACTGAAGTGCGACACCGGCGGAATCCGTGATGTCCGCGAACTTTCCGTTTTCGAGTTGCCGCACCAGGCGGTTGCGCTCGGCATACGGACGGTCGGGCCGATAGGGTTCGGCTCGGGCGTTGACCGCGCCATCGGCCACAAACAGGTCGAGCCGGCCATCATTGTCGAAGTCGAGGAAGCCGACGCCGAAGCCCGTGTCCGGCACGTTCCAGTCGGCCAGATTCAGGCGGCTGGTCACGTCTTCGAATGAGCCGCCGTCATTTCGGTAGAATGTGTGCGACTCGCCCCGGACGTGGACCGACAGGACGTCGAAATCGCCGTCGTGGTCGAGGTCCTCGACTGCAATGCCCATGCTGGCTTCCGGCTTGCCATTCTCATCCAGCGCACAGCCGGCCATCAGGGCGCGGTCGGTAAACGTGCCGTCGCCGTTGTTGATCCAGAGGAGGTTGGCTTGTGCGTCGTTGCCGACGTACACGTCTTCCCAGCCGTCGTTGTTGAAATCGCCACACGCTACGCCCATGCCGTTGCGGGCCACGGCCGCGATCCCGGATGCACTGGACACATCTTCGAACGTCCCGTCGCCCCGGTTTCGATAGAGCGTGTCGCGCGCAGACGGGTAGCTGAGCGGCATGCAGTAGTCGCGGACATTGTTGATGCCGTAACACGTGCTCTCGCGCTGCGGACTCCACTCGACATAGTTCGCGACGTACAGGTCGAGCCACCCGTCCCGGTCAAAGTCGAGGAACGCCGCCGCCAGGCTGAAACCGGGGTCGTCGACGCCGGCCTGCCGCGAGACGTGGCTGAAGGTCCCGTCGCCCTCGTTCCGCAACAGGACATTCGGGCCGAGATTCGTCACGTAGATGTCGGTGTCGCCGTCATTGTCGTAGTCGGCGGCGTAGACGCCCATGCCGTAACCCGTGTCTGCGGTTCGTGTCGCGTCGGTCACGTCGCTGAACGTGTGATCGCCGTTGTTCCGATACATTCGGTTCGGCAGGAGTTCGCCCGTAGCTTCGCCCGGGATTCGGCCGCCCTGAACGAGGTAGGCATCCAGGTCGTCGTCGCCGTCGTAGTCGATCCAGGCAGCCCCGCTGCCTTCCAGCTCCGGGAAGTAATACTTGCCCGTAACGCCTGCGTCGTGAACGAAGTCGATGCCTGCGGCGGCGGTGATGTCCACGAAGCGTTCGTGTGTCGCCGACCGCGCCTCCGGCGGCGGTTGCCGACCCGAGTCCGGCGGAGGTTGCGCTGAGACGGACGGGTTGTCGCGCTCGCAAGCCGGGAGCACCAACAGCAGGCAACATAGCGCGATTCGCATGGCTTCTGTTAACTCACCGTTGCTCGGCCCGCTTGAGCACCGACTCGACGGCGGGGGACAGATCGATCGGGCGCTGCGGCATGGGCAGCAATTCGGACATTCCCTCACGGATGCGATAGGCACGATCCATGGCCACGTCGTCGAAGCGCTGTGTCGTGCCTGAGGCCGGCCAAGTCACCTCGACCCACGCGATGCGTGTGGCCCGGCCCAGGCCGATCTCCTGCTGCAAGCTCGATGCGCCGAAGCTGCCACCCGACGACACGGTGGCGAAGACGCTGCGTTCGCCAGCCTCCGTCTCCACGACCACGCGGATGCGCGCCCCGATGGCGGCGCGGTTTGAGCGGACCCCTTCGAGCTTGAGCGTCAGCCAGTGATGCGGCCAGCCGCCCGGATTGAGCAGCAGAACGTTTTGGTAGACGTCGCCGGAATAGGCGCCGCCGAGCACGACGTAGATGTCCTGGTCGCCGTCGTTGTCGATGTCGCCGAAGGCAACGCCGTGCCCCTTCTGAACGTGGCCGAATCCACCGGCGGTCGTGACGTCCTGAAACGTACGTCCGTCGACGTTGCGAAACATCCGGTTGGGGATCAGCGTGCCCAGGTCGGGATCACCCGTGCCGAGGTAGAAGTCCGGGTAGCCGTCGTTGTCGATGTCGCCGAAGTTCGCCCCCATCGCCAGCGTCGCCCGGTCCAGCCGGGCGCTGGCCGTGACGTCAGCAAACGTTCCGTCGCGCTGATTGCGGAACAGCCGACATCGCTCGCCCTGGTGCGGCAGGCCCAGGTAGTCGGCCACCACCGTGTCCAGCGCGCTGGCCCCGTACTCCGGTGCGAACGGTGCAACGAACAGGTCCAGCCATCCATCGTTGTCATAATCGCAAAACCAGGTCGGGAAGCTCCGCAACGGTTGGCCGACGCCCGCCGTGGTCGCAACCTCCGTGAACGACCATCCGAACGCGGGGCGCTCGGTGCTGGGTTGATCGGCACGCGGCCGGCCGGTGCGCGGTCCGTTGTTGCGGTACATCAGGTTTGGCTGGCCGAGGCGCGATAGGTATAGATCGATTCGCCCATCATTGTCGTAGTCGCCCCACACAGCCGCCTTGACGAACCCGACGTGGTCGAGTCCGGCGGCTGCAGCCACGTTCGTGAACGTGCCGTCGCCGTTGTTGCGATACAGCTCGCACGGGTGACGCGATTGGGAGGTGGACTCGTTGCCGATGAACAGATCGATCCATCCGTCGTTGTCGAAGTCGCCCCAGGCGCCGGTCTGAGTCGGGTGAAAGCTGAGCAGCCCGGCCTGCTCGGTGACATCCTCGAACGTGCGATCGCCGTTGTTGCGCAGCAGCGAGTTCGGATGGGCGCCGTCGGCGGCCAGCCACGCGCCGCGGAGCACGAGCGCGTCAGCGAATCCGTCGTTGTTGTAGTCGGCCTGGCACAGGTTCAGGCCGCCGGTCAAGCCGTCCAGCCCGGCCGCCGACGTTTGGTCGCTGAACGTGCCGTCGCCGTTGTTGCGATAGTACCGCAGCGGATCGGCCAGTCCCCACGACGAAATCATCACGTCCAGAAAGCCGTCGGCGTCAAAGTCTTCCATGATGGCGCCACCCGAGAGTCCGACGCGATTGAGGTTTAGCGCAGGTGCGACATCGTAGAAGCGTGGACACGGACCCTCTGACTCAAAAATGGCCGGCGGAATCCGTCGGTCCTCAGGAACGCCGGCCGGATACTCGCCGACGGCCATGTACGCCAGATTGAGCAACCAGCGGAACGACAAGTTGTTGGGATCGGCCCTGGTCAACGCGCTGAAGCGCGCGATAGCGTCGCGGGCGCCGCGCTGCTCGACGTGGATGCCCGAGCCGCGCAGCGGCATGAGGCACGAATCCACGCCGTGACGGGCCAGACAGTTCTCCTGCTCGCCGCGGCGGAGGCAGGCCAGCCCGATCAAGCGGTTGAGCTCGCCGGCCGTGCGTGCGTCGAGCAGGTTCGCTTCCTTCACGGACTGTTCGACCTGCATGAACTGCTCGAGCGATTCCAGTGTCGAGCCGGCCAGCAGCAGCTCGAGTGCCAGGCGAGATCGCGTGCGGATCTGCTCGCGAGCGTCGGCGGCACTTTGCAATCGCTGGCGGGCCGATTCAACGCGGCGCTCGTTGAGGAACATGTTTCGCGTCGCGTCGGCGCTCGCGACGAGGGCGCGCAGCCGCTCGGCCATTCGGCGCGTGCCTTCTCGCTCATCTGAGCCGGCATGGGCGGCGGGCATCGAGCCGCTCAGTACGGAGCCTGAAATGGCCGCGAACGCAAGCCATCGCGCGTGCCTCCGCATTCCTGTGGACCTTCGTCGTGTTATCGTGCGTCTGGCCAAGCCGACTATCTTATCGAAATGTCGATCCCTAGAAACAAAGAAGGACCCTCTGGCACAGGCCAGAGGGTCCGAAAAAGCTTGATGCACGCGTCGCCGACGACTAGCGGCGCCGACGAATCAACGAGACTGCCCCCACAACCAGCAGACCTAGCGTTGCCGGCTCGGGCACGTTCGTGATCTGCAGCGAGAAGTGGCTTAGGAACCCGGTGTCAGCAAGGAACGTATCATCGATGCTGAGCACCCAGTCACCCTGCTTATCCATTCCGTCAAACGCGGAGAGCAACGATGGGAATGGGTTGGCTGGAGCCGTCGCCTCAGTTCCATTGGGTCTGTGCGCTCCCGCCGTAATGAACGTTGAGGTTAGTGGCGCGGCCACGGCCGCAGCGTCCCAGGTACCGCCGGCCTCATCGTCCAGCGTGTACAGCGCGGCGACGCCAGCCGCGGATCCGAGATTCGAGCTATCATCCGGAAGCCCGTCCTTGAGCGTCACGGTCGTGCCCCCGTGGGTCAGATAGATGTTGAGATCGCCATACCACGAATGGTGCAGCCCGAGCGTGACGTTTACGTCCAGAATCGGGCCGGCGCCGCTGTCGGGCACAGTTATTGTTGTCTGTACCGCATTGGCTGGGGCGCCTGGGACGAGCACCGGCCCGGCGTCCATCGTCGGACCGTCCGGAATGACAAGGTTCTGCTCCAACGGGCCTCCGTACTCCCTGACTTCCTGCGCGCTGGCCGTCGCGGCTAAGCCCGCCGCGGCGACGAGCGCCACCATGACCAAGAACTTCCGCATGTGAATCTCCTCCTGCAAAAGTGTGCCGTCGGCACGAAGCGCGTTACCGGATGCACCCGCAGCACACGACGGTGCGCGCAATATTCACGTTATCCTCACGACGGTGCGCGGCGCGAGAGCGGCACGTAGCCGTCGTACAAGCGGTGGGCGCCACCACCATCCTGACCAAGATTTGGAAGCTGCACAGACAGGCACAACAGAGTAGAGCCCGGTGCGGTCTTCCCCCTCACTCTCCACTCAACCAGCGAGCTTATCCAATCCGTGCGTGAAAAGCAAGCGCAATCACCACCATTTCTTAACAATCGCCGCGAACGTCGCCGGCTCACTGCAACAATGGCGTTCTTAGTGTGCCGCTTTTCGGCTTACCGTGCCCCGGCGCGGATTCGCACGGGTCGCTCTGGACTGGTTGACGCCCGCGCCCCGTCGATCCTATATCTGCCGCGCTTGCAAACGAATCCGCGGAACCTGCTGGTCGGCCTCGCTGCCACCTTTGCCGTAGTGCTGATCTGGTCCGGCATTCGCCCGCACGATCGGCTGACGTGGGTGCTCGAGGTGGCCCCTGCCGTCGCCGCGGCCATCATCCTGGCCGCGACGTACCGGCGTTTTCGACTCACGACGCTGGCCTACGTGCTAATCTGGCTCCATGCCATCGTCCGGGTCGTCGGGGGCAAGTACACCTACGCCGAGATGCCGGTGTTCAACTGGCTGCGCGACGCGCTGGGCCTGGCCCGCAATCACTACGATCGGGTCGGCCACTTCATGCAGGGCTTCGTGCCGGCCATCGTCACGCGCGAAGTGCTGCTGCGCACCTCACCGCTGCGGCGCGGCAAGTGGCTGTTCTTCATCACGGTCTGCATCTGCGTGGGGCTCAGCGCCGTCTTCGAGTTGTGCGAATGGGCGGCTGCCGAGGCGTATGGTTCGCGGGCGTCGGCCTACCTGGCGTTCCAGGGTGACGAGTGGGACACGCAGAAGGACATGGCGCTGTGCCTGGTCGGCTCGATCGTCGCGCTCATCCTGCTGCGCGGCGCGCATGATCATCAGCTTCAGCGCATACCGGACTCAAATCTGTCCCGGCAAAAGGCCAACTGAGCGGCGATAGGCGCGGTAGTCGATGAGGCGCTGCAGATCGATGTCGGCCCGCAGAACGCCCGCCACGCCCGTGTGCAGCGTGCGCTGCATGCGCTCGAGTTCGGGCCGATGGCCGGGGTCGCAGATCGTGCTCGCGCCGCTGGTATAGTGCGTGCCGGCGGTGCGAACGCCGTCGGTCGTCCGCTGATGGTCATGCCGCGCCAGCGACCAATCGCTGACAACCACCGCTACGCCGTTCTCCATAGCGCGGACCAAGGCCAGGTTGTGCCAGACGGCCCGGGCATACGTGGTGTGCGGCTCGGTCGCTACCGTGGTCTTGGCGGGCACGCACAGGACGTCGACCCGATCAAGCATGGCGCGGGCCGGCTCCGGCCACCACAGGTCGGCGCAGATCAGGACGCCGATCCGCAGGCCGTCGAGTTCGACGATGCCGGAGTCGGTCCCGGCGATCCGCCGGTCTGCCTCGCGCGAGAACAGGACGCGTTTGTCGTAGCGGGCGACCTCGCGGCCGGTCCGATCGACGAGGAAGCACGAGTTGTAGCGTAGTCCTGCCCCGTCGACGTATCCGATGCTGCCGCCGATGACGTTCACGCGGCAGGCCCGCGCCAGAGTCGACAGGAACTGCCGCGACTGCTCGGCTTGCTCGGCGCTGCGGTCGACCTTGAGAATCCCGTCGAAGACTTCCGGAAGGACCAGCAGGTCGAGCGGCGCCTCCGCGACCAGCCGATCGGCCGTCTGCCGCAGCAGGTGCAGGTTCGGCATGTGGGCATCGACGCGCAGCGGCGGCTGAAGCGCTGCCACCCGGACATAGCGGCGATCGTCGGCGTTCGACATCGCAGGATTGTAGCAAGAGGGCCAATACCAGAGGGATGCAGGACCGATGTCGCGAGCGGATCGGACTCTGAGATTCTGAGAATCTGAGGGGTGCAGAGATCAACGGCCTTGGGTGGCATGGCCGAGCGAAGCGCGGCCATGACGTGCCTTGGTGTGACTTCATGCCCGCGCTTCGCTTGGGCATGCCACCCAAAATGCACCCGTGCGGCCGGTCATGCTCCAACCCCTCAGCTCCTCAGCCCGCTCAGAGTCCGTTGCCGTCCTGCGGCTTTCACACAACCGGCAGTTTGTGATTGACGCGTAGCCGCCGGCCGAGTATCCTACGACGCGGCGTGGGTGTGCGGGATCCCCATCCCCGAAAGGATTCGACCATGAGCAAGGAAGCGAAAATCGCGATCGTGACTGGGACGTTTGTCTTGGTGCTGGCCGGGTGGTTCTACTTCGGCCGAACGCCGACGGGAGGCGATGTCGCGCTCTCGGGAAGCGGCGAGTCGAGCGCGCCGCAAGGCGCCGAGGCGACTACGGCGGAGGCGTCGCGCCCGCTGGCCCGCACGGAACCGGTGCCAGGGATGGTATCGTGGACGAAGCCAAGAAGCTCGGTGGCAGCCCCGCCCGATCCGCCGCCTTCGGTGGCACATCGGGCTGAGCCGGCCCCGGTCGATGATTCCCCGGTACACCAGCCGAGTTCGGCCGTTGATGCTGAGAGCCTGGCGGCGGCGGCCGAACGTTCGTCAGCGGACGGCGGTCCCAAACCGGTCGCCTTGGACGAAATCTTGGCCGGCCAAACCGTCAGCCCCGAAGCTGACCTGGCTGACGACGACGCCGAGGGCGCCCGGACGGAGCCCATTGCGGCCGTTTCGTCGGCTCCGCCGCCGAGCGATGGCACGCTCGGCCCGAGTGCAGCGCCGACCCGAACGTACACAGTCGTCCGTGGCGACACGCTCGCGCTGATCTCCGAACTTCACTACAACAGCCAGCGGTATGCCGATCTGCTCGCGGCTGCCAACCCGCAGATTACCAACAAGCAGCTCATTCGGACTGGCATGGTGCTCAACGTGCCGCCGCTGGACGAGTTGACCAAGCTCGCGGGAACCCTGGCGACGACGACTGCGACGCCGGCCGACGGGCTGACGCGAGCAGGACCGGACGCCTCATCGACGCTGGCCGACGCGCCCGCCCAATCGTTCGATGTGTATACGGTCAAGCTGGGCGATACGCTCTACTCGATCTCGACGCGCCTGCTCGGGGCTGGCAATCGCTGGCGAGAAATCCTCGAGTTGAACAACGACTTGCTGGGCGGACAACCGGCCAACCTGCGGCCGAATCAAGTGCTTAAGCTCCCACCGCGCGTGGCCGCGGCCCGATAGGTTGCCAACCGGGGAGCCCGAGTCGACCCGCTGTGACCGATCGTCAGTTGCTGGGCTGGATGTTCGGTTTCTTGCGGCCGGTACGCGGGCGCGTCGTTCTGGCGGGCGTGTTTCTGACGGCCTGGATCGGGGCCGAGATTTTCACCGTCCGGCAGACGGCCGAGGCCATCAATCAGATCAAGCGCATCCACTTCAGCGACGAGGCGACGCGTGAGGGTTTTCGAGCTTGGGCTGCCGGCCGCGATTGCGAGGCGGTCGTGCTGCGCCGCACGCTGCTGGTTCTCGCCGGCCTGACGGTGGTGCTGGCCGTGCTGGCCTATGCCCGCGAAGTCAGCAACGCCAAGCTCAGCATGCATCTGGTGTTCGGCCTGCGCGAAGCCATCTACGACAAGCTGCAGCGCGTGGGCCTGGGCTTTCATGATGCCATTTCGACCGGCGAGCTGATCAACCGGGCGCTCAGCGACCTGCAGAACGTGCGGTCGTTCGTCACGTCGGCGCTCCTCCAGACACTCGAGATCACACTGATCGTCGGCGGCTACATTGTGCTGCTGGCCACGCGCTCGATCTGGATTGCGCTGCTGGCCATTCTGCCGATGCCGCTGTGGACGTGGTACGTCATGCGCTTCAGCCGCAGGATGCGCCCAGCCCAGAAGGACGTGATGGAGGCCAGCGACCGCAACGTCGAGCTGATCACCGAGAACATCGCCGGCGTGCACGTGGTGCGGGCGTTCGCGACCGAGCAGCAGGAGATCGACAAGTACAATCGCAACAGCGACAGCTTCCTTGGCCGCGTTCGGGCGCGCATCCGTCTGTTCGCCAACTTCAACCCGGTTATCCGCACGATCGCCATGGCGTCGCACCTGACGCTGTTCCTGGCGGCCGGCATCTTGATCATCAAAGGGCGTCTGCAGGCCGGCGACATCCTCATGCTGGGCGCCGCGATGGGCGCGATCCTGACGCGGCTGCAGCATGTGGCCGCCATCAACGATCAGTACCAGAACGCCATGGTCTCATCGCGCCGCCTGCACGAAGTGCTGCAGGCTTCGCCGACCGTTCCAGAGCAGCTCGATGCGCAGCCGTTGCCGCCGGGCCGCGGGGCCGTGCGGTTCGAATCGGTCACGTTCGGCTACGCTCCCGGCCGCCCGGTCCTGCACGATGTCAACTTCGAGGTCAAAGGCGGCAGCGTCGTGGCCATCGTCGGCCCGACCGGCGCGGGCAAGTCGACGCTGGTCAGCCTGATTGCACGCCTGTACGACCCGCAATCGGGCCGCGTGCTCATCGACGGCGTCGATGTCCGGGATGTAGCGCTTGGCAACCTGCGCACGCAGGTGGCGCTGGTCTTTCAGGAAACGTACCTGTTCAGCGACACGGTCGAGGCCAACATCGGCTACGGCCGCCCGTCCACGCGTGGCGGCCACATCGAGGCCGCGTCGCGCCTGGCGCAGGCGCACGAATTCGTCGACCTGCTACCGCGCGGCTACGACACGCTGCTCGGCGAGCGCGGCGCCACGCTCTCCGGCGGCCAGCGCCAACGGCTGGCCATCGCCCGGGCCATCGCGGCCGATCCGCGCATCCTGATCCTCGACGACGCGACGGCCTCGGTCGATCCCGAAACAGAAGACCGGATCCAGCGCGGCATGCGCTTCGTCATGAAGGACAGCACCGTCTTCGTGATCGCCCACCGCGTCAGCACGGTCAAGCGGGCCGAGGTGGTCATCGTGCTGGAGGCGGGCCGCGTGACGCAGATCGGCACACACGCCGAATTGATGGCTCGCGACGGCCACTACCGCGACATCGCCGCGGTCCAGCTGTGCGGCGACGCCGTTGACCGTGACGCAGAAGGCGACGTGCTGTCACACATGGACCGCGTGGCCGACCCGAGCCGCGTCGCGGCCGACACCGCGGCGGCCAGGGAGGAGCTGGATACGCCGTGATCGCCGGCTGGGAACAACGAACGCTGTGGGCGCCGTTCACGGCATGTGCTGGAAGTCAATGATCAGTGCTCTCCTCCAATGCCTGCGGGACAAACTCCGTCAGTTCGCCGCCGGGTTTGCGCCCGAGGCGGTGCTCACGGATGAGGACGAGCCGGCGTATCGTCCGGTCGATCGGAAGCTGCTTCGCCGGCTGCTGGTGTGCCTGCGGCCGTATCGGGCGCAGTACGGGCTGGGCATCGCGCTCGGCGTCGTCATGGTGATCCTCGAGATGCAGTCGCCGCGCTTCATGGAGGCGATCATTAACTGGACGACGAGCTACCTGGCAGGCACGCTCGCGCCTATGCCGGCCGAACGCGACGCCATCCGGCATGTCGTCTGGCTGGTGCTCTTCTGGGCCGCGGTGCTCGGCACAGCCCTGATCCTGCAGCGGGCCGCCATCCTGGTGATGACCGGGGCCGGTGAGCGGGTGCAGTTCGATCTGCGCCGCCGCATCTTCGCTCATCTGCAGGACCTGTCGATGAGCTACTACGACCGCACCAAGCTGGGCCGCATCATCAGCCGCTGCACCAGCGACATCGGCAGCCTGCGCGACATCAACGTCTGGGGCATCGACACGGTCGTCAAGAACGCCCTGATGATGATCGTGGCGGCGTTCATGCTGCTGCGGACCGAGCCGCGGCTGTTCGCGGCCGTGGCCTGGCTCGGGCCGGTGCTGTACGTGCTGAATCGGCTGTATCGCCGCCGCATCGGTGTCGTGTGGCAGATCGCCCGCGAGCGCTACACGCGCGTCTCGACCAATCTGGCCGAGAACATCACCGGCGTCCGCGTGGTCACCGCGTTCAATCGCCAGATGTTCAACGTGGGTGTCTTCAACAAGCTGCAGGAGGCCAACACCTCGATCCAGGTGCGGGCTGCCCGCATCAACGGCGTCTATCAGCCGCTGCTGCAGCTCGTCGGCTTCGCCGGCAGGGTCATCATCCTGCTCTACGGCGGATACCTGGTCGCCAGCGGCTGGGGCGGCACGCGCACGCTCGGCGAGACCGCCGGAGTCGGCACGGTCGTCGCGGCGTTTCTGTATTGGGACTGGTTCATGAACCCGATCCTGACGTTCGGCAACTTCCACAGCCAGCTCATGATGGCCATGGCGGGCGGCGAGCGCATCTTCAACCTGCTCGACGCCAAACCCGACGTGCAGGACCGCCCCGACGCGAAGGCGCTGCCGCGCATCGTCGGCCGCGTGCGGTTCGAGAACGTGACGTTCGGCTACAAGCCCGACCGGCCGGTGCTGCACGACATCGACTTCGAAGCCCTGCCCGGCCAGACCATCGCCCTGGTCGGCCCGACCGGCAGCGGCAAGAGCAGCATCATCTCGCTGATCGCCCGCTTCTATCAGCCGCAGCATGGCCGCATCCTGGTCGATGACCACGACATCGCCGAAGTCACGGGCGAATCGCTGCACCGCCAGATGGGCCTGGTGTTGCAGGTCAATTACCTGTTCACCGGCACGGTGATGGACAACATCCGCTACGCCCGCCCGCAGGCGAGCGACAAGCAGGTGATCGCGGCTGCCCGGGCCATCGGCTCACACGACGCGATCGTCTCGCTGGCCGACGGCTTCGCCACGCAGGTCGGCGAGCGCGGCGCCAACATGTCGCTCGGGCAGCGTCAGCTCATCTGCTTCACCCGCGCCTTCCTGGCCGACCCGCGCATCTTCCTGCTGGACGAAGCCACCAGCGCCGTCGACACGGCCACCGAGCAGCTCGTGCAGCGCTCGCTCGAAAAGCTGCTCGAAGGCCGCACCACGTTCATCGTCGCCCACCGCCTCAGTACGATCCTGCGGGCCGACTGCATCCTGGTCATCGACGAGGGCCGCATCCTCGAACGCGGCACGCACGGCGCCCTGCTCGCCGCCAACGGCAAATACGCCCGCCTGTACGAGCAGTTCATCCACCACACGGGGTAGGCAGCGCCGGTCGGAACCCAATCACCAAGAGGCACGGGCGGCCGAGCGTCAAGCCGGGCTGGGCGACCTCCTGATCGCATGGAAGCCCAT
>Ga0187892_10001026_pt1 | contig 68087 bp, 50 predicted proteins | sample MA1701073metaG_FD_139345 | JGI IMG/M metagenome (GOLD analysis project Ga0187892, IMG submission 139345) | Bio-ooze microbial communities from a basaltic lava cave in the Kipuka Kanohina Cave System on the Island of Hawaii, USA - MA170107-3 metaG ... | reverse complement strand
TCAAATGTACCAAGCAGCAGATCCTTGAGATCATCATTCATGGGAGGCCCCGGTTGTAGAGTGAAGCAAGAATGGCAGAATCAGGTCGGTATGTCAATACAAAAATGAACAGACTGACCTATTCCTCTCTCGTCTCATCTCACAACCGAACTCCCATCCCGTTTTGGTGAAACCAAAATGTAGAAACTCCAGTCGGCGCTCATAGAGCGCCGCTACAATTTGTTCACAGCTCCAGGCGCTTGCGGGGAACTCCCAGATCGGACATACCGTTGATCTTCATTAGGGGGCGTTTATGCCAAGTCGGAGAAAATTTCTGGCGGCAGCGGCAGGGCTGACTGCGCTCGGCGTGCGAACGGCTCGCGGGTCGAGTGGAACTGACATCAGACCGGTCCGAGAGACTCCACTCAAAGCGGGCTACTGGGGCACTCAGTTCTATGATGAGCAGGAGCTCCAGCAGCTCAGCGAAGTCCACGGCAGTGGCCGGCCCTTCCGCTGGTATGGTCCTGGAGATCAGCCGCCTGGCAAGGTGGCCGCTTTTGAGACGGAATGGGCGGAACGGATGCAAACCCGTTTTGCGCTGGCGGTTACTTCAGGTACAGCCGCTCTGCAAACAGCTCTGGCAGCCTTGCAGATTGGTCCGGGAGACGAAGTCATCTTGCCGGCTTGGACCTGGCATTCCTGTTTCAACGCCATTGTGCTGGCAGGCGCGCTGCCGGTGTTTGCGGAAATCGATGAATCATTCAATATCGACCCGGCTGATATTGAAACGAAGATCACTCCTCAGACCAAGGTGATCATGGTCGCCCACCTTCAAGGCAATCCCTGCGACATGGATCCCATCATGGCTCTGGCCAGCAAGCATGGACTCCGGGTTCTGGAAGATTGCGCACAAAGCGTTGGTGCCAGCTACAAAAGCCGTCCACTCGGATCCATCGGGCAAATCGGCATCTACAGCCTGCAATTGAACAAGAGCATCACCGCCGGTGAAGGTGGAGCGGTGGTCACTCAGGATCCGCTGCTCTTTGAGCGCGCAGCCCGGTTCCACGACCTGGGTGCTCTGCGGCGTCCGCATGAAAAGGTGCTTGGCCAGCCGAAACTGGACTGGTTTGTCGCGCCCAACTTCCGCATGAACGAATTTAGCGGTGGCGTTTTGCTCGCCCAGTCACGGAAGCTCGATCGCATCGTCGCCTTGGTGCGGAGCCACGCCCGTTCCGTCTACGAAGGGATTAGAGATCTGCCTGGTCTCCACCTTCGGCATTTGCCTGACCCCAATGGCGAGTTGGGAGCGTCTGTATTTCTGGGTTTCAAAAGCAAGGAGCAGTGCGCGCGATACATCCAGGCGATGAGAAAAGAAAATGTTCCGGCACACCCACCTGCCGGTTCGGTGATTCTGCCTGTTTTGCGACACATCGAACAGAAGGTGACGGTCCATCCGGCTTGGCCGTCATTCAACACGGAACGCGGCAAGTCCATCCGCTACGGAGCCGCCTGTTGCCCGAAGACCCTCGACGTCCTTGGCCGATTTGCCGGTGTCTCACTGGATCCCAAGTTCACCAGGCGAGACACCGATGACATCGTCGCGGCGATCCGCAAAGTCTATCCATCCATCATGACTGGGTAGAGAAAAGAGTCTCGTCGATGCGAGGGCCTTTAACCAGCACCCCGTGCCCCAGCCGTTCGAGAACGGAGGGTGGCGCAGATATCGCGCTTTTCTGCGATGTCTGCGATTCCTCTTCGCACGCATGGCAAACCTCGCCGGGTGTGCGCGAGCCAGGAATTGCATCCCAACTCGACAAAGTAATACCACAGTAGGAACGTGGCTTTGACGTTCCAGAAGATCTTGTCTCGAAGGGTAGGTCCCCCAGCCTATTCACAACTCAACCTGAATGGGCTCCGTACACCCGCTCTTTGAATCAACGACGCCGACAATGGCTGCGTGTGAGTAGCCGAGATCTCTGAGCTCCGCCAAGCATGGGCCGGCTTGGACTGGCGGAACACTGGCCAGAAGTCCTCCAGCAGTCTGGGGATCGAAGATCAGTGGATAAACCGGATCCTTGGAAACGCGGTCGAGATCTCGGATGGCGCGACGCAAGCGCAGATTCTGTGGATGGAGGGAACTGAAGATCCCAGCTCCCACCGTCTCCAGGGCTCCATCGAGGAGTGGCACTGCTTTCAGAAAAAGTCGCGCATCCACGGTTGACGCCCTGGTCATTTCAACCAGATGACCGAGCAGGCCAAAACCGGTCACGTCTGTGCAGGCTGTGGTCTGGTACCGCTGGAGGCATTCGGCCGCCAGCCGATTGGACTGCAACATCGATGTAGTGGCAGCGGAAATCCACCGGCCCTTCGCTCTTAGGCGCATCTCGGCGGCGAACAGTGTCCCAGTGCCGAGGGGCTTTGTCAGAAGCAGGCTATCTCCCGGCCTCATCCCACCTTTCCGCAGGAGGTGATTCCGGTCTGCCAGGCCGTTGATGGTCAGACCCAACGCCAGCTCTGCGCCTTCACTGGTGTGTCCCCCAACCAACGTGGCATTGGCAGCGTCCAGGACTTCTGTCGCCCCACGCAGCAACTGTTCCAGCGTCTCCTCGACTTTCTCTTCCACCCCCGCAGGCACGACGGCCACAGCCAGCGCCGACCGTGGTTCACCTCCCATGGCATACACGTCTCCGAGACAATGAGTGGCCGCAATCTTTCCGAAGAGGTAAGGGTCATCGACAATCGTCCGAAAAAAATCGACCGTCTGGACCAGAACCTTACCCGCAGGAATCTCAGTCACGGCAGCGTCATCCGGCTCAGCGAGGCCAATCAGGATGTCCGCACGCGTTCTTGAATTGAGTCGCGCCAAAACTCGGCTGAGTACATCAGAACCAACTTTGGAGCCACAACCACCGCACCGCATGGCGACGGTTGATAGTTCCTCCAAGACGTCTCCCTTAACCAAGCCATCAAGCCTCATGGAAGGAACCTTCTGTGTTTGCGCTGGCAAGGCGTTGTACTTTGCCATGAAGCGGCGATCAATCCAGTCCTTCAATTTCCACATATACCGGCCTTCCAGAGACCAGTTCCCGCGAGAAGCGATGGCGTACTGATCGCCCGTGCTGATCAGGCTCAGAAACTTCCTCTGCGGGACAAAGGGTTTCAAGGGGCGGCCGAGTAAGGCGCGCCTGAGGTTACCTTCCAGCGGCTTTCCCTGCCGCACGGCAAAGACGCCTGCTTTTTCACGGGGATGATCCACAACCGCGGCAATATCTCCAGCCGCGAACACTGCGGGATGGGAAGTGGACTCCAGCGTGTCGGCTACGCGGATGAATCCGCGCGCATCAACCTCGAGACCGGACTCTCCGGGCCAGGAAGCGGCGGCGGCCTGCGTGACCCAGAGGATTTCATCCAAAATGAATGCAGATCCATCCTCGCAGCGCAATGAGGTCACACCCACTTCAACGACGGATTTACCTGCATAAACGTGCACGCCGCGCTCAGCCAGAACCCTACGAAACCTGGCTCTCGCTTTGTGGTTGTGCGTAGGCAGGATAGCGGTGCTGCTGAAGAGATAGAACTCAAGAATGGCTTCCGCTTTCTGTGCCTCCAGCATACGCCCAAGAGCGTACTGGGCGGCTAAGGTCAGCTCAACGCCTCCGGCGCCAGCGCCGACTACCCCGATCTTCACCGGACCCTGAGCTTTCAGTACTCGATCTTTCAGCCGCTCCCATCGGTCTATAAAGTTGCTGATGGGCTTCACTGGAATGACGTTCTCCGATGCTCCCCGGACATCGGACATCATGGGATTCGAACCGATGTCAAGGGACAACACATCGTAAGCCACAGGGGGTCGGTTCTTGCACAGCACTCGCTTCCTCTCGAGGTCGAGGCCTACCACCTCATCGTGAAACAGCCGCGATCCGGCAAATCGGGAAAGAGGAGCCAGGTCGATGTGGGCGTCGTCAAACTCGTAATGTCCGGCTACCAGGCCTGGCAGCATTCCGGAATAAGGTGTGTGGATCTCACGGCAGATCAGAGTCAAGCGGACCCCTGGGAGCGGCTTCATGCCGAAGCCCTTGAGCACCGTGACGTGACTGTGACCACCACCCACCAGCACCAGATCTTTGACCACGGGAAGATGGGAGCTAGCTTGGTGCATCCTCATCGAGTTCCAAACTTCGGATTGTCGGCAGGACCTCATTCTCGAGATCGCTACAGGCTCTGCCAGTTTTGGAAAACCCTCTACTCAACTTCCGTCACGGTAAACGAAGCACGACCCTGGGTTGCGAACACAGATTACCCCGACCGGCGAAAAAAAGGAGTTCATGAGAAGCTCCTGCCCACCGCGCCGCTGCTTGTTACGCAGCATCAGTGCCTGGGGCAACCCATTTCTGCGACGAAAATTGTTCGTCCAGTGGGGTGTTCGCGATGTGATTAGTGTAGTTACTCAGAGTCTTGAGAGCAATGATCATTAACACGTCAAGGAGGTGGCGCCGCCTGTATCCTTCGTTGCGCTGGGAGCCGACGTATCGCTGCCGAGGTCAGGTGTTCTCCGGGAAAATGACGCCAATTGTCGCGCTGATGACAGATGAGGAGGAAATATTCAACTAAGTTGCCGGCAGCGGGCACGCAGAAATCGCGGAGCACCGGAATAACCGGACGCCGCAGGTATTCGTGACCCAAAATCGATCAGCGGCCTGGAAGGTATTTCTTGAAATTGCTTGAAGGAGAAAACTTGATGGACTTGAAAGATTGCAGGTTCCATTGGAGCGGACAAGACCTCCACTTCGCATTCTTTTCCGATGGCCCGTGCCGCGCACGATATCTAGACAACATTTTGCTGTCAATCGCCCAGCTGCGAGTTGAAGTCTATGAGATCAACCCTGGGATCGGCGCCCAGTGGGTTGTAGTCAAGCAGAGAGACGGCAGGAGTGAGACTTGCAAGCTCTTTGTGAAAACAGGCAAAGGCTTCCAAGAGAATGTGTCCCAGGAGGTACCCCCTGAGCTCAAGAGCGAGATTCTCCGAAGATTCCCCACGCTTACCTTGGAGTCTCGATCATTGGGTCAGCGACTGAGACGGGGATTCAAGGCGGATTAGGAGCCAGCGCCGTCTGGCAACCGTGCACTGCAGAGCCCTCCTACAAATGGCTGACAACATCGGACAGGTTCACGCGCTACCTGCGGTGCTGACAACACTGGTCCCACCCCGCAGTGGCTCTGTTCAACTACCGAAGTCTAGTTAGCGCCACAGCGAACGCCCCGTTAGCGGTTCTCCGCAGAAGGGACTGGGCTCCTGGAACCGCCGAACCATCGGAAAACAGCTGTACCGGGCTACTGGACCGGCCAGTCGCATCGGCCGCACCTGGTAGGTGCATGGCGAATTGCAGGTCTGTGCAGGCATTCGGTGGACACCCACCGTTGACGCTCGACACTTGGGCGGCAAGCATGTCGGGAATCACTCTGCCGTGGGAGCGTATTATCAAGTGAATCTCGGCCGCCGCCGAATCTACAAGACCTGGGCCAAACAGCACGCCCATCAGACTACCCTTGCTGATCGCACCAGCGAAAGCCGCCCGCCCATTACTCTGAACTCGTTGGCCGGTGACGTAAAGAACCGAAGGGTTCACTTCAGCTCTAGCAAGATCGTCCTCGCCGCACCCGTCGATGCAACTCTCTGGGTTATTGAAGATCACGGCCCACATCGTCACCGCCGTGTCACCACTGGCCGTTTCCGCGGCTTTGACCGGCTGGCCTCCAATCAAGGTCAGAAGCACCGTCAAAGGAATACCGACAACAGACGCCAAGAGAAGCTGTGGGCTCCATGCCAATCGCAGTCGCTTCATGGTGCACCTCCTATGCAGGACAGTTTCTGGATGTTGACTCCCTTCAAGCTTACAGACGGACCAGCACTACGAGCCTCAAACATCTGACCGCCACTTCAGTGATCTAGAAGCCCAAACTGAGAGTATCCGCGCCCCGTCAGCCAGTTTCCCCGGATACTAAATGTTAAGAGCAGCCGGAGAGCCTTTCTCAATTGGCTGCAGAGCTCGCGGGTTTCCCAATTGCCAAACGCTAGCAAGACACCTTAATTCTGGCGTCTAGAGATTAACCCTCAGAATCTTCCGAATCGGTACGGTTCGTCTGTTTTTTGGCGAGACCATACATCAGAAACTTCGGAGAAACTGTCAGCCAGGAGACAATCCGACTAATTTCCTCCGGTGATGGGATCTTATCGTTTGCGGGGAAGGTAATCAGTAGTTTGTCGGCAAGGATGACTCGATGGCCGGTGGAGCATCAGAAAAGATGAAGTCGCATGATCGGCCGCAGGGATGCTCTGAAGACACAAGAGGCACCACGTTCTTTGATGACGGAATCTGCCCCCTCCTCATCCCGGAAAGTCTAGTTGTCGTGCTCGTTGTTCTTGCGACCCGACTCAGATTGTCGTGTATCCGACAGCCTTTCGAGTGGGACGAAGGTATTTTCAGGCCGGTCGCTTTGAATTCGGACCACCGAGACAAGTCCCGGAGGAGCACCCTCTCTTGAGGCTTCCAAACACCTTACTGCCGCAGCCGTGCGGGTTCAAGAACGAGATTCGCAATTTCCTGGCGGATCGACTCGATCCTCCAAGCGTGCAAGCGATGGAAAGCCATCTGAAGCAGTGTGAAAGCTGCCGCCGCGACGTGGAGACCTGGGGCTGGATTCAGCGCAACTGCATCGCGCATCGCGAGGTGGCGGCAGAATCTGCTGCGACCTTAAAGAAACGCTCCTGCCAGCTGGGCCGAATGCGCGGCTCAAGGCTCTTTTCCTTGCAATACTTCCAGTCGTTCTGCGGGTTGGTGCTGATGGTAATGGCTGCCCTGGGACTTCGGGACATTCTCCCGCTGCCAGATTTTCCTTCAGAAGTCGCGCGAGATTATCGCGAGATCCGTGAGGGTACCTTAGACCTCGAACGTTACGGGCAAGATCCGAAAGAGCTCGACCAGTTCTTTTCCAGGTGCGGGGTTCCCTTTGGCACCCGAGTGGCCGACTTGCGAGATCAGCACTATCGCCTAGTGGGAGGACGGGTCCATCAACTGATCAATCGCAGGAGCACCTTGTACCTGTATCGAGGCAGGTCCGGTGAGATTCTGCTTTGCGAATTGTACGTGGGAACCATGGCGGAGCTCCCGTCTGGTGGACTGCTGCGCGAAAGCCCAGAAAGGACATTTCTCATTTTTCGTGACCAGGCCTTGAGCCTTGTGTTCTGGCAAGACGGAAACATGATTTGTGTGCTGGCTTCCGACATTAACTTCGAACAATTGCTTGAGGCAGCACAGGCGGAGGAGAGGATGAGCTAACCGTTTGCACCCGAGCCGTGGGCGGAAATAGTCGGAGGAATGTCAGCCGGCTGACAACTCGGCCTGTCGAGCCAGGCGAGACTGGACCTCGCGGCATTCCGGCAAGTCCCGAGAGCCTGTTGAATTTGGGCGCCGTTTCGACCCGCTCATACCTGCGGAGGTCAGCCCGGGTGGCTGACCAAGCCGAGCTAATCCCTGAGAAAGTCAATCACCCCATCTCCGCACGATCCATCCGCCAGTCACACAGGCCGTCTTTTCTCTTCGATGCCACGAATCAAGTTGAAATTTTCGACCACGGAATCGTTTGGCTCGAGTTCACGCCGGTGTGGATTCTTCTTTCGCGTGAATGGGATGAATGCTCGCAGGCAGTCAAAACGCCAAGGGTCCAGGAGCGAAATGGCAGCCTGAAACTTGGGGTTCGATGGATTCGCAATGAGGCTAAATACGGACACTACCGAATTCCCTTCCCCATTTCGGTCGTGCAAGGACACTGATCGGGAAAGCGGGTACAGAAAACATCGCTCCCCTCTGCAAGAACGACCCGCGATCCGGCAGAGCTTCTTTTGGGAATTTGAATCGTTCGAGTGAGCCAGAGCCAAATGATGACAGTACCCAGAATCGTCCAAGTCATCCATCGCAGGTCGAGCCGTGCGGCCGAGACTCCAGCCGCTTCACTTTCCGCGGCCATAAGCCAAAGGAGAATCACCAACGCCCCCAAAGTCTCTGCGACACGCGCCCCCATGCCATCGACTGCAATTTTCACAAAGGAGCGCTCCCCGGAACGCAACGGAATAAACGCTTGCTCCCACATGGTGCGGTGGATGGAGGATTTCACTCCACCCTCGGTGATTCTCAACACAGATCGACTGATCGCAGTGGCCGCGGCGGTCGCAAAGGTAGCTCCGCCCAGCAGGGAAAGTGGCAGCACGATCAGTCCGCCGCGCAGCCCGACGCGATCCTGTATCCTGGGCGCAAGAAATAATTGAAGGGCCAGGGCACTCAGGTTCAGCAAAATGTAAAAATTGGCAAAGAAAAGGGCGTTGCCCTGAGAGCCCATGGTTGCACTCGCCGCGGAAGCGTAGAATTGAAAGTCGATGAACAGCGCAGCCAGCGCGCCGGCCATTGAGATGAAAAGAAGCGTGCGGGCATAGTCTTCTCGAAAGACCCCCGCAGACCGCATCCCTTCCTTCAGGCTGTAGCTTTCGCTTTGAACCGCCGGGAGGGAGGGAAACAACGAGTGTGTCTTGACCACTACACCTGTAACAACAAGGAGAATGCCCCCCGCCAGCAACACAAGCCACTTCGGGTCCAGATACACAGCCAGTCCCCTCGCCAGAAATCCCCCACAAATGCCGCCGGCCAAGGAACTGGCCCCAATCTTGGAAAAAGCACTTGCGGCCTGATCCTTGGGTCTGTTTTCGAAGATCTCCGAAGCCAACAACCAGATGCTGGCGAAGAGAAGCCCGAAAAGCGTCGGAATAAGCAGGAAGAGAAGTATGAGGACGGGGTATTTGCCTGACTCAAGAAAGGGCACAAAAGCTGACAGAGCCAGAGAGGAGAAGATCAGAATGCCTGCCCGCGCGGGCCGGCTCCCCCAGGCCTTCATAACCTGAACAAAGACAAAAGCTGCAGGCAAAGAAGCTAGACCAATTCCCAAATAGGCCAAGGGCAGCTGGAACAGACCTCGGTCCTGAAAGAACAGGGCATCACGTCCCGTCTTGCAGACAGTCAAGGCGGCTGACGTCAGTCCTGCCAGAAGGGCGATCGGAAGTTGGTCACTGATCGTTGCTTCCATGAATTTCAAGGGCAACTTGCACTGGCTGCAGATTCGGATTGTGAGCCTTCAAGTGCCACGCCCCTGGCTGCGTAATGGATCTTTGGGAGTCTAAGGGAAGAAAAGACTGTGACTTATCGGGAGCCTGACAGTTGAAATCGAAGGCTCAAGTGCAAGAGAGGCGCTTGGGTTGTCCAGGCCACTTGTTTGTGGCTCAGCTTGAAATCGATGCTTCGAGATTGCTCGAGGAGTCGTTGCGCTGACCTCCTTGTCGTGAAAACGAGACCGCTGTCTGCGATCAGCCCAGCACACGTTCATCTCGCGCTTCGGTTGAAGCAGGCGAGCCTCACCGCGCGCTTTTGACTTGGACTTCGAGGACCAAGTCCTGCCGGCGGTAGAGGCACGTGCCGTTCACATCTTCACAGACGTAATACAGCGCATAGGTGGGCATTCTCACCGAGCCGGGCGGGGTCTTTTCGGGGCACTTCAATTCGAACTCGATGCTGCGAGTTTCCCGGCTTACGACCGTTTTCGGATTAGCGACTCTGAGATATCGACTGCTCACCTCCCAACCCGGAGGCGGGTCAACCCAAAGCACCAGGTCTTCGACCTCGTTGTTCCAGTGGGCCTTTCTCCGCAAATCCGGGCGAAACGCCACGTGGACACGCGTCGATTCTCCCGGTGCCACCGCGGCAGGCACCAGTGCGGTCTCCGCCCGAATGAAGCCCTCTTTGTCACGCAGGACGCGTCCTTGCGCATCGGGCCGTAGCCGAGCCGGTTGATCGGTGGCAAAAGCCTTCAGGGGAGAAGCAAACTCGGCCCCTGCAGGTTCAACCAGCAGCAGCGCCGGCTTCTCGCCGCGAGCCTGGATTTCCTGCCGGGCCGTGGCCACCCAGTCATAAAACGAATAGGGTTTGTCGAGTCTAGGTCCGTATTGCTGGATTCGCCGTCTCCAGATGTATTGATTGGGATCCATTTCCAAAGCCTTCGTCCAATACTCCACTGCCCTCTGGAAATCATCGGCCTTGCGGGCACCGGATTCGTAGCGTTTGCGAAAAGCCACGCCCAGGCGAAAGTAGGCTGGACCGTGGCTCGAATCGAGACCGATCGCCTTTTCATAAGCGGCTATGGCTTCGTCAAGCTGACTCTCGGCGCCCCACACGACCAATGCGTCCGCATAGGTTCTCCAGCTGGAGGCGCTGCCCGCAGCAGTGCCGGCTCTCAGTTTCTTCAAGTCCGGTGGCTTGATTTCAGTCACTCCCTGCTCTTGAGGCTTCGGATAGGTCTGGTTCAGGAAACTCCTTTCGATGCTCTCGCGCTCCGGATTGACGGCGCGAATGACGCCGTATTCATCCATGGCCAGCGTGATGGGGACCACGGCGACACCGAGCAGGTTGAGGGAATCGACCAGAATCGGCCAGTCCATCTGTTTCCATTGCATGAACAGCCGGGCCCGATCTGGATGCTGCTCCTGAATAACCCCAACCATCTGCACCTTCCCCTGCTTCTGCCACTGGCGAGTCGCGTCGTGCCACCCGGGCACGTGCTTGCGGCAGCCCGCTCACCAGGAAGCAAAGACGTGCACGATGATTTTCTGTCCGCGAAATCGAGCCAGTGAGACCGGCTTCCCATCCGCGAGGGAAGGCAACACCAGATTGGGAAAAGATTCACCGACTTTGAATCCGGTTGACGATGGTTTGGCCACGGCGTCTCCTAGAGAATTTGCCATAACCGCCAAGGCAAATAAGAAAAACAGTCGCATAGTGTGCTCCCTTGAAAATCAGAAGGCAGGGGTGCGATCTCCTCAGTCGCGCCCGTGCCTCGAGTCGGCGGGCTGAGGACAGCCCGCCCTACCATTTTTCAACCTCGGTGGTGCCGACGGGCGGCATGGGCGGCTCCCCTCGTTCAGAGCCCAACCTTTCAGACGACTGAACAGCTGCTTGAAGGCTGGACTCTAAACCCAAACCGCACTGCTGTGACATCTTACCGCGTCCAGGCCAGCCATCGCGCCATCAGCTTTTTCACAAAGGGCGTGAGACGCGTTCGATTATAGGCATCAGCAGCTTTCTTGATCGCCTCGGCCTGGGTCGGATAGGGATGAATCACACTGCCGATTTTTCCGAGACCCACCTGATGCACCATTGCCAGAGTGATCTCGCTGATCATTTCACCAGCGTGATCGGCCACGATGGTGGCGCCCAGAATCTGATCGCTCCCTTTCTTGACATGAATCTTCACGAAACCATCCTCTGCACCATCGGTGATAGCCCGGTCGACTTGTGTCATGGGAATGAAGTAGGTGTCTACTTTGATCCCCGTCGCCTGGGCATCGTGCTCGTATAGGCCCACGTGGGCCACCTCGGGAGTCGTATACGTGCACCAGGGAATGGTCAACCTGCTCAATTTCTTACTGCCCAGAAAGAGGGCATTCTGAATCACGATCCGTGCCGTGGCATCAGCAGTATGGGTGAATTTATGCCTTAGACAAACATCCCCCGCAGCGTAGATCTTCGGGTTGGTTGTTTGAAGGTGATCATTCACGACAACCCCCGCTTTCTCGTGAGCAACGCCCGCCGCTTCAAGGTTCAGCCCCTCCACGTTGGGCGCCCTGCCGACCCCAACCAGGATTGCATCAACAGAAAGAAATTCGGCCTTTCCTTGCCTCTCCAGCTGAAGAACTTTCGAATCGCCAGTCGCAGCAGCGCGCTGCACGCGGGTACCCAGCATGATCTGGACGCCGTCGCGAGCCAGCGCTTCAGTTAGAATTCGAGCGGCGTCACGGTCTTCCCGAACAAGCAACTGGGAATCTTTGCCAATCAGTGTCACCTCCGACCCCAGAAGCGCGAACGCCTGGGCCAGTTCGCAGCCGATGGGGCCGGCGCCGATCACGGCCAATCTTCGTGGCCGTTCGGTAAGAGAAAAGACCGTTTCGTTCGTCAGATAGCCGGCCGACTCGAGACCGTCAATAGGGGGCGCCACAGCCCGCGCTCCCGTGGCGATCACTGCCTTGTTGAAGTGCAAGGTTGCGGTGCCAACCTGCACGCGATCTGGACTCGAAAAGCGGGCTTCTCCGAGAAACACGTCAACCCCAAGTGTTCGGAAACGCTCGGCGGAATCGTGATGACTGATCCCGGCTCGGATTCGCCGCATCCGCTCCATCACAACGGGAAAGTCCACCTCGACAGCGGACGCGCGAATCCCAAACCGCTGGGTGGCGTGAACTTCAGCCACCACGCGTGACGAACGGATAATGGCTTTCGAAGGCACGCAGCCCACATTCAGGCAGTCTCCACCCATTAGGTGGCGTTCCACAAGAGCCACCTTGGCGCCCAGACCAGCGGCTCCCGCGGCCGTGACCAATCCGGCAGTTCCTGCGCCCAAGACGACGAAATGATAGCGGTCTGACGGCGTTGGATTTTGCCACTCCGGCGGATGCACGTTCCCGACAAGCCTTAGGTTGTGTTCATCCTGCGGACTGATCTTGCCAAGCATCCGTGTGTCCGCCTCTTTTTGGACTTTGAGCATTTTCAATCTCCCTCTGCCTGGCCACCACTTTCCTTCAGCTTTCGCCTGGCCACTCGAACCAGCACCGCTAGCAGGACGGCTGCGAGCCCAATAGCGAAAACGAGACCCCAGGGAACGCCGCCTTTTCCGAGACCTTGGGCAAAGGCGTCCCCTCCAATCACAAAAACCACTGTTCCAGGCAGCATACAGAGCCAGGACCAGAAGACATAAGTCCGGAATGGAACGGCCGTGACGCCGAAACCGTAGTTCAGCAGGTTGAAGGGGAACAAGGGCACCAGGCGTGTCAAAGCCACGATCATCGCCCCTCGTTCCCGAGTCATTTGATCGAGGCGTCGAAATTTGTCGCTCTTTTGAAGCCAACCGGACACTGCATCACGTGCCGCATATCGGGCGATGAGAAAGCACAGACTCGCGCCCAGGGTCGATCCGGCGCTAACCACCACCACTCCCAAAACCGATCCAAACAGCGCTCCTGAAGCGACGGTGAGTGCAGACCCGGGCAGTGCTGAGACTACGGCAACAGCATAAAGGAACACGAAGACTAGAGGACCCCAGGCTCCGAGAGAGTTTATCCAGTGCCGAAGATCTTGCAGGCGCTCACCCAGTCCCAGCACCCGAGCGCCAACAAGAACAACGCCCACTGCCACCACCAGTAACACGGGCTTCCACCAGGCGGCGAACGTAACCTTCCCTGGCGACCCAGTTTTGCTCTCCGCCTTCGGCACAACCGGTGAACTTTTCTTGGACGTCCCGTTCACGAAACCTCCTTGCGCGTAGCCTGCTCGTTCAGCGACCAGTCGTAGTCGAGGTAGACCACGTTGTAGTCGGCCGTGGCCAGATAGTCGCGATCACCGGCCTCCAGGTGGGCAGCAATGAAATTGATGATCGCTTTCTCTTCCGTGCCCCGAGCGGCCTTGGGTTTCTCTCCAGCGCCATAGGTCTTGGCAAAATCGCCGCCAAACCATTCAAAGATCGGCGACAGGTACACCCTCCCGCTTGAACGATCGATACGGAATTTGTCCTGCTGTGCAAGGAATTTCCGCGTTTGATCAGCGAACTGCGCGTCGAGCTGCTCTCGGGTATAGGGTTCATTGCGAAGTGGCGGGCATCCCTTGCCGGCGCAGACCAGTGCCATGTGAATGCGGGGTTCATTGAATTGCTGGCGAAGAATCTGATGCTCGATGTGGTCCAACGTCACCTCTTTGCCGGCTACTTCGAATCGAAGTTCCGTCCAGACTCCCGGTATCTGGCGAATGCTGTTTTGCGGAAAGATGGCGGATTTGAGCAGTGAAGCCTGGATTGGGTAGTGGTCGATGATCGCTTCCAACGTTAGTGCGTTGTACGCATTGATCCAAAACGCAACCTGATCCTTTTCGTTCCAGCTCGAGTAGACCGCTGGCGATAACGTTCCGAGCGCAGCGGCAAACACATCCAGTCTTTGGCGGTTCGCCTTCAGAGCCTGGTAGTTGACGAGCCCATGCAGGTCCACAAAAGCCGCCAGCGCCGCACCGTAATCGTCATAGGAAAAGGGTTGCACAGCAACTGCCGCCGGGCCCGTCTTGAAAGAGACAAGTCGCGGGCGCGGCCGCGGGAAGAGCCACCACGCCACAGCGGCTACGCCGACCAGGACCAACAGGGTGAGCCTCCACCGTCTCATCTTTTTGGCTGTCCTCTCGAATTGCTGTTCCGAGCCACAGGTTTGTCTGAGGCTCAATCATTCCGTCACGCTACACGAGTTGATGCATACAGCTACAGCGCCTCAGAGAGTGTCGAGGCCACAATGCGCCGTCTTGCACGAAACCCAACGGTATCCTGCTTTGGCGACATCCGTTGTCAGGCAGCCGACATTTGGCTCTCAGAGAATCATCGGGAAGTCCGAGAGGAGGGCGCTTTCGATTTTCTCGTTTCGATTGGCCGTTTCTCCAGATCGTTTCCATCGGCCCCAGCGTCTCATGGGTCGGCCGATGAACGTTATTCTCAAAGAGAGGGTGTCTCTGCTCGGGCCTCGGAGGAGCTGCCATTCAGTGATCCGTGTTTCCTGTACCGGTGGTACCAGCAGGCAATGCGAGCAGGCTCTGTCCCCATCAGATACGCCACAATGGCCAGTTGATTGGCCAGAGTTGTTCTCAAAATCCCGGCCTCCACCCATCGTCGAGCTGAGGTGCGCACGGGCTCGCGAACAACCTCGATACGGCCGCTCCGGCGCAGACGCCGCATCAATTCGAAATCTTCCATGATCGGGAGCTCAGGAAACCCGCCGATCGAGTGAAACAGTTCTGCTCTGACAAATATGGCCTGATCGCCATAAGGCAGGTGGAGTCTTCGTGACCGCCAGTTCGCCAGCCGCTCGATCCAGCGCAGGCTTCGGGCGGGGGCATCAATCCTGAGCTCAAACGCGCCGGCCACCACTCCGGGGCGAGCGAGGGCCTCCCAGACGAGATGATCAAACTGGGGTGGCAGACGGGTGTCCGCATGAAGGAACAGCAGAACACTTCCCGAGGCGGCTGCGGCGCCGCAGTTCATCTGTTCGGCTCGGCCTGGCGCCGAGAAAAGAATCTTGGCACCATAGCTGCTGGCTACTTTCTGAGTGCCGTCGATACTGCCACCATCCACGAGAATCACCTCAAGAGGATGACAGGCCCGGATGCTTTCAAGGGTCGACGCCAGAACCGATTCCTCATTGAGAGCCGGTACGATGACAGAGATCGAATTCGCGGGCACAACCCGCTCTGTGTTCCAACGTGGATCGTTTGCCTGAGTCATGGACTGGAGAACGAGGCGATCAACGAACGAGGCCGCCGAAGTGGCAACAAAAGCCGCGCGCGGAGCAAACTTCCGGACGACGTTCCGAGACAACGATTCCTCAAAGACCCGACCATATTACTTGCACAAGAGCGCACTGTCAGCCTATCGAGTTAGAAGGACACTGTAAAGTTGCAGTTAGGTTAACCCAGGGGGTCGCCGGGCTGCACCCTGGGCTATGATCCGCCGTCCCTCAGGGCTGCGATGGGCGTCTGGCGGGCCCTTCCGAGTTTCGCGACAAAAGCTGACGACTGCCCCAAGCCCTCCCGCAACCAACGGGGAATTGTCTGGTTCCTGACTGACTTCGAATTCTCACCGGGCTGCCTCGACAGCGGGAGTCCGATATCCCGCCCGTCACGATCGAAGCCTGATAGGATAAGGAGCGGAAGGAAGTCGACTTGTCGGGTAGCCGACAATCCAAATCTGGGATCTACTGGAAAATGCCGTGACAGGTCTGGATAGGATACCTCCGTTCAAGAGTGTTTCCAGAGTATGTGAGATGCAGTCAAGCATCTCAGCCACCTCAAGCACTCGGGCATCCTGAGGCTGCAGGAGTACCAGGAACTCGTATGCAACCGACCAAGCTGTGGTATATCGAGCGTTTTAATTTGTTCCACGGCCTCCAGCGCCATGACATGGAAGAGCTGGCACGAATGTCTCTCATGGAAAAGAAGTCCAAGGGAGCCTATATCTATTTGCCTTCGGACCCCGCCAATTCCGTGTTCCTTCTCAAAGAGGGTCATGTAAAGATTTCCAGGCTCACCGACGAGGGTAAGGAGGTTATGCTGACGGTTCTTTCCCCCGGTGAAGTCTTCGGTGAGATCGTGCTGGTCAATGATCATCCGCGCGACCACATTGCGGAAGCGATTGACAACGTGCTGCTCTGCAAGTTCAAGAAACGTGATTTCGAGAACTTCATCCGTTCCAGGCCAGACCTGGTCTTTCGGATTACCAAGCTGATGGGCCTCCGGCTTCAGAGAATGGAATCGCGTGTCGTCGACCTGATCTGCAAGGATGTGGCGACTCGCGTTTCCGAGTTGCTTCTGAATTTGGCGGAGCAGCACGGAAAGGCAACCGGAGGCCACGGAGAATTCAGGATCCGGCTGACCCACCAGGACATCGCCAGTTTGGCTGGGGTCTCCCGCCAGACGGCTACCGAAATTCTTGACCGTCTGAAGTCTCAGGGGCTGGTTGAACTCGGGCATCGCTCCATCATCATCAAAAACAAACAAGGGCTGGGGGCTTTTTCCCACTCTCGATCTTCGGCGAAGACTTCCATTTGAAATGGGGGCGAATCGCAGAACTGAACTCGTTCTCGCCGATCGAGATCCCCTCGTTGGAATCTGAAAGGGGTTGAGAAATGAGCGCTCGAAAGTCTGGGCCGATTATCACGACGCTTCTTCTGACCCTGGTCTTGGTGCTGCTGGCGGAGCCGATCGACGACGAGGTGGATCGGTTTGTCCTGGAAATCCAGGGCCTGGTCTGAGCCGATTGTGCCCACTCGGTCGAGGAGGCTCCGCTTGAAATTCGAGGGGTCCTTTCAGCCAACGTGGATGTTAATGCCGGCGAAGCCACAGTCGAGACACAACCTGACCGTGTCAGAGCCCAGCAGCTTGTTGAGGCGGCCAGCAACGCCACGGGCAGCGTTCATTCCTTCAAGGCTAAGCTGAAAGCGGGGCCGCAACGCGTGAAAAGGAACCAGAGGTCGTAAGGGAATGCCCGCCCGTGCTGAGTTCGCATGAACTCGCAGGATCGACCTCCTGATTCTTGCAGAACGCCCGCGGCTCCAGTTCCTGCATTTCACACCCACCATTCCCCGTTCCTCCCAAGCAATTGTCGGCTGGCTGACGGAAAAGAGAGCAAGCTACTCGTTACTCTAACCGAAGGCTTGCACCAAGCCCGTCTTTGCCTTGGCTTTCTGTGAGGCCCCAGAGACAATCAAAGACCAAGTCTTCACAAGGACACCGCTATGGCTGGTGAGTCTCGAGGAGTTATTCGAATGGCAGAGAGCCCGCTGTTGGTGGTCTTGCGGGTCGAAGGCAGCCTTGTGGCTGACCTGGTGGGCCTGCTGGAGAGTGAGAGCCGTGGCGTGCTCGCTGAAAGCAAGTGGTTGGGGCTGGAGCTCTCTGGAGTGACGAACATCGATTCGACGGGATTAAGAATGCTGAGAAAGCTCACACGCGATCGAGTGACGCTCATCAATTGTCCTTTGAGTATTCAGGCTGCGCTCGGGAAATCGCAGGCAGGTTGAGCTCGCCGGCCGCTCGCTCGGGCACCACCAGCTCGCAGCAGTCCAAATCACTGGCGGCGGAAACAAAGCACATAAAGGCAAATTCCTATGAAAAAAGCAGGCTTCATTACAGTCCTCACCGTGCTCTCGGGTCTTGCCGGAATTGCAACTGATATTCGCCTGCTGGCTGACAATTCAACCGCTTCGATCGCCGGCACCGTGAGTGATTCGAGCCGGTCCGTCATTCCAGGTGCACAGGTGAAAGTTCGGAACGTTGGAACCGGCGGTGAGCGCCGGACGACTACCAACGCAGTGGGTGCTTACCGCACAGCGGGCCTGCAGGCTGGCGAATACGAGTTGGAAATCACTTATGGGGTGTTCCATCCCTGGAAGCGATCGCAGGTGCTCCTCCGCGTGGGAGACGCGCTGCGGGTGGACGCCACACTCACGCTCCAGGGCAGCGAAACCATCGAGGTGACTGAAGCCATGACTGGTCACAGTGAGTCGAGTGCCACTTCGACCGTGGTCAATGAATGGCAAATCCAGCAGCTGCCCCTCAATGGCCGGCAGTTGCAGAACTTGGCCCTTTTGGCGCCCGGTGTCGCCGCAGGATGGAATCTTTCCACAGCCGCTAACCGCTATGGCAAGGCTCGGGAAAACCTCGAGGGCGCCTTTATCGTGAATGGTGCCCGCGGCCGCTCCAACAATTTCGTCCTGGATGGAATGCCGATGAACTTGAGACAGTACGGAGTGATCAACTTTGAACCCTCCAATGAAGCCGTGCAGGAATTCGAGTTGAAAACAGTGCCGCAGCCCGAGTTTGGTCGCACGATGGGTTCCACTGTAAATATTGTGACGCGGGGAGGCACCAACCAGTTCCACGGATCTCTCTACGAGTTCGTCCGCAACGACAAGCTGGATGCCAACGACACGTTCAACAATCGGGCTGGTCTGCCTCGTGGCAAGGTGAGGCAGAATCAGTTCGGCGGCAGCTTGGGTGGACCGATTTACCGGCAAAGGCACTTCTTCTTCGTTAATGCGGAATTTTTGCGTAACCTCGAGGGTGTGGAAACTCGAGTGACCAGTGTTCCCACTGCCGCAGAGGCAACCGGACTCATGAGCTACCTGGACGCCAGCGGAGCGCAACAGACCCTGGATCTTTCCGGACGCGTCACTCCTTTGAGCAAGCGTTTTCTTCAATTCTATCCGCGGCCCAACTCCAGCGGGCCCGCGGGGCTCAACTACAATTCGGCGCTGACCATCGCGCTGAATGATTATCAGTTCCATGTTCGGACGGATCACCAGCTGACCGATCGGGACAATATTTCGGTCAGAACCTCATGGAACCTGAACGATCAAACTTATGTCGTCAACCGCTTCGGCGGTCCGTTTCTGCCAGGATTCTCCCTGCCAAACCCAGAGAAGACGATCAACGGCACAATAGGCTGGCTTCATGTATTTGGCCCCAATGTCATCAGCGAAGCGCGCGTGGGAATCAACCGCTACCGCAACCCTCTCGACAACGGAGATCAGACCGATGCAACAGAGATCGGGCTGCCGAACGGAAGTGTAGTCAACGGAATTCCATCCGTAGTTTTTACTTCGGGATCACTCGAGCGGCTTGGCGGGCAGCCCTGGATGAATCGCGACCAGAACGAATTGACAGTGTTTGGGTCGGATTCCCTCAGCCTCCTCCGAGGAAAACACAACTTCAAGTTTGGCGGAGACGTTGCTCGCCTGCATTACAATACACGCGGTGCCGGCAATCAGCGTGGCACGATTGCCTTCGACGGATCGCGCAGCGGTCTGATCCCCCGCATTCCTGGCAACGAGCGTGTGGCAACGCTGGCCGACTTTCTGCTGGGTCTGCCCTTTGAGGCCTCCATCACCGTTGGGCAGTTTGGCCGGGGGTATCGCCAATGGACTTATGCCGGATTTCTTCAGGACAGCTGGAGGATCACCAATCGCCTGACCCTCAATTATGGAGTCCGCTACGATTACAGCGCTCCGTGGACCGAGGTCAATCACAAGCTTTCGAATTTCGTGCCTGGCAGAGGGCTGTTGGCCCTGGATAACGGCCCCACCAGGCTCTACAAAGCTGATCAGAACAATTTCGGGCCTCGATTCGGTTTTGCCTATGACCTCAATGGACAAGGACGAACGATCTTGCGAGGAGGATTCGGCATCCTCTACGAGACGCTGCTCCAGGCCAATTCGGTGCAGCTGATCGAGGATAATCCGCCATTCTCAGCTTCGGCAGTGACCCGCAGCCCAACACCCTTCGCTCTGGATGGGTCGCTTTCGCGAACGTTCCTAGATTTGCGCGAGCAGGCTCTACCTTCACGCTCCATTGCAGGCATTGCGCCGGAAAGCTTCCGATCCACTGCTCAAGCGCTTTTCTATCTTGAGCTGCATGCCGTGATAGGTGGACGACGCGATGTTGGCGCTGCGACTGATGACATCAAATTCCGGATAGGGACGAAAAGCTTGGAGGATCGGAGTCGTGTCCGCTCGCGTTGCGATCGCCCGCTCGATCGGAGCTCTCTGAGCCGCACTCAGCCGGTCCACCGGAACTTGGTTGATGTTATAGACGATTGGCAGCTTCACGCCGCGTGTTCCCGAGTAAGCCAATTCTAAAGCCCAGCCCCGGCCGAGAGCTTGTTGCACACTCAAGGCAAGTTGCGTGGTATAGGGATTGCTTGAGCTTGCTGGGTGGCTATACTCTCGCGAAATCAATCGACGACGCCAGCGACTATGCCTCGTTTGATCCCTCCGAGCTTGTGCTGAATTCCCAGAATCTGAGCACCCAACGGGGCTTGTCGAGCTTCGACATCCGGAATCGTTTCACGCTGGCGTTCAATTATCCGCTGCCTCTTGGCCGAAGGAGCTGGCTGAGAGGATGGCAGGTGAATGGCAACATCACCGCGCAGTCGGGCCAGCCGTTCACGCCGTACACCAGCACATTTGATCCTTTTCGCAATGAGGGATTCAATCGCCCGGATGTCATCGGTGATCCATTCCGGGATGTGCCGTCAGGTCAGGCGTTCAATGCAGCGGCATTCCAAGCCCCCGCTCTCGGCACGTTTGGCAATGCAGGACGAAACATCGTGCGTGGCGATGGCTTCCACAGCGTGGATCTCTCCCTCTTCCGCAATTTTCGCTTCCGTGACAGAGTGGACCTTGAACTCAGAATGGAGTCGGTCAATGCGCTGAACCATGTAAACTTTCAAGGCCCGGTAACAAACCTCACCACCTCGCCGGGTCTCTTTGTCGCCGCGGCATCGCCCCGTATCCTGCAGTTCGGCGTCAAACTCTCGTTCTGAGTGGACTGGCGTGCCTTGCGAAGGGAGCGTACCAATGGAATCGATTTATTACGTCATCACCTGGCTCTGCCATCGTACCTGCGCACATTGCTACGAAGACCGATTTCGACCCTACCAAGGGGACTCACTTCGACAGGTGGTTGGAGAGTCGGAGCGGCTTTTCCACCGGATCATTGACAATCTCCCGGAAAGACATACCTACCTGGATCTCGAGGACCCTGACGAGCAAGGGCAGCCAAGAGAGAAGGTCGGCAGAATCATTTTGGCCGGCGGAGAAGTCTTGCTTGAGCCGGTGCGCCACACGCTGTTGTTTCCGATCCTGGACGCGATTCACAGTCGATACCACACGAACGGCGGCGCCAAGCTGTTTGTGCAGACCACGGGCGATGTCCTGACAGATCGAATCCTCGACGAACTTCTGGAACATCACGTATGGCATGTCTCGGTTTCAGGCATAGACAGTCATCACGTCGGCCTGGAGCAGGAAGAGGCGAGACAGCGACTTGTGAACAAACTGACTGTCCTGTTTGAATCCCGCGGGATGCGGGAATCGAATCGGATTGCCCAAGAGGCCGGAGGGGAAGAAGTGTCGCAACGATACTTCTCCTTCTTCGGCGCCACCCCGGATTCTTGGATCGGAAACCTCTGGCCACGCGGTCGTGCTGTCCTAAACGAACTTTCCGTCGCCACATTAAAAGACAACTTCTGCAACCGATGGTCTGGGGCATTGAACTTTCTGCAGTATCGGTATAACGGCTCGGAGGTGTCGATTGAGCCCAATGGCAACGTCTACCCATGTTGCATCAAAACCAAAGCTCCGATTGGAAATGTGGCGGAGGAGAAGCTCGAAGTTATTCTGCACCGTCTGGTGGGCAACCCAGCCTACGAAGCGCTTTCCATGGGGCACCCTGAACGGATGGGGATTTCTCACGAGTGGACAGTCGAGAAGTTTATCGAGAAGTCCACGGTCAGATTGCCCTCAGGCAAGGTGTATCAAAACCTGTGTGTCGGATGCGACCGGTTTCATGAAGAGGTTTTGATTCCCCTCATTCGCCGGCAAGCTGCAGGCCAGTCTTGATCGGCAATGGCCGGTGCCCTCGGCGCGGATTGGCCAAACCAAATCGTCCTCAGTCGTCAGGCCGGCCGGCGACACACATCCTGGCTGGCGTCGCTAACTCTGAACCAACTGTGGGGTTCACTCGAACAGACGGAGCCGGAAAATCCAGAAGGATGGAATAGGAGATTCTTTCTGGCTGAGGGCTCGCTGATTCTTTATTGGGAGTGCTACCTACTTTGCGGCCCTTTGCGCTGACGCTGATCCCAGGTTCTGAAGATACTCAAGCAAGTCGGACATTTGTTGCGAACTAATTTCACGTTCGTGTCCCTCGGGCATCGCCGAAACGGTGCTCGCCCGCATGCGGGCGATGTTGCTGCGCAGCACCGTATCCCGGTGTCCTTCCTTGCGGCGCAGCGTCACTGAAGTGGCGCTGTCCTCCGCCAGGAGACCCGTGATCGTGCGGCCGTCGGCGGTTTCAATGATGTATTCTTCGTAACCGGCTGCGATGTTGGCATTGGGGTCGAGGATCTGGGTCAGCAGGTTTCCCTTGGTCAGGCGCCCGCCCAGATTCACCAGATCGGGTCCGACTTCCGATCCGATGTCGCCGATGCGATGGCAGCCGCTGCAGACCTTGCGGAATACCTCCTTGCCGCGAGCCACGTCTCCACGTCGGCTGGCTGCATTATGGTAGCTGGAAATGATCTTCTGCCGGTCGCTGGCCACGTCGGCAAATAGCGTCTTAGCCCGCTTGCGGACGCCGTCGTCGCTGTGACGCAACAGTTGGTTGACGCGGGCGACGTTAAAGCTGAACGGCGGAAGTTTGCCGGTCTCGATGGCATCGAGCAGCAGGTTCAGATGCTCGGTGTTGCGCAAGAGTGCATTCCAGACGGTTTCGCTGACCGGCGCAGGCAAACCCTTCCACTTGTCGATCAGGACACCAACGGCGGTTGAGTCGCCGTGAGCCAGCAGCGAGCTGGCAGCTGCCCGCTGAATTTCGGCGGGCTGTTGGGGTACCAGCAGCTGGTCGAGCAGGGTAAGGGAGCTGTTCAATCGATCCAGTCCCAGCAGCCGCACGGCGTTGACGCGAACTTCCAGCGGGTCCTTCTCATTCCGCGCGACTGCCGCCGAGCGTTGGATCGCAGTGAGCAAGCGTGGCACATCGGACGGCGTGGTCTTCTCGATCACATCCAGCGCGGCCGACACGACCTTCGGGGAAGTGTCGAGTAATTCGGAGAGTGTCGCCTGAGCTGCCCGTGACAACGCAGCCTGCCTGCGGCCGCGGCCCTGGATGCCTTCGGCCAGTCCCGCCAGCGTCGCCACGCGCCACCAGTCGGCGCCGGACGGACGGTTGACGGCAGCCAGCAGAGCCGCCATCTCGCGACTGTCCTGTTTGGCACCCACAACGGAGGCAGCGCGCCTCAGGAAGTCTTCCTTTCCTTTCGAGGGATTGGATAGGAAATCGGACCGGCTGACGACCGCTCGAAACCACGAGCTGCCGGAGACAGGCGCTGCCGACAGCGCAGCGATCTGGAACCATGAGTCCTCGATGCGGGCGCGCGTGATTTTTGTCAACGCTGCGAAGGCTCGCTCATCCACGTTCGTGCCCAGCGTACAAACCAGTTGGAAAAGCACCCGGTCATCAGGATCACCGGTCATCTCGAAGAGCTTCTGCCGGATCTTCGCTGAGGTCACCTCCTCGGAAAGCCGGATGGCCTGTTCGCGAACCAGCGGGCTCTGGTCTGCCAGCGCCGCAAGGAGCAACCCCGCTTGCAGCCTGCCGAGTCCTTCCAGTGTCCAGAGCGCATGCGCCCGCCCCTGCGGCGTGGCCGACTGACGAGTCAGCGCCTCGAGCTGCGGCGCCACCGACGTATCCTGCCGTTCAACCAGCAACCGCTGTGCCGTCGTTCGCCACCACAGATTCGGATTCGACAATTGGCCGGCCAGCTCAGCGGAACTGGCGTCCTTCAGTCGTGGCCTGGCCACCGTTTTGCTGTTGCTGTGCCGGACACGATAGATACGCCCTTGGCCGGCACCCGTGCGCAAGTCGAACTTCCCTTCCATCCCCTCCGGCACGTAATCGGGATGCTCGACATACTTGCGGTAGTAGTCGACCACATAGAGCGCACCGTCAGGTCCCACGGTCGTGAAGACCGGCTTAAACCAGCCGTCGGTCGAAGCCAGGAACTCAGCCTTGTCAACAGAACGTTGCGCGACGTAAGTGGCGCCGCTGGGCGTCAGCAGGTCGCTGTGGACCAGGTTGTGAACCGGCTCACAGACGAAGTAAACGTGATCATACGGGGCCGGAAAATTGCCACCGCTGTAAGCCGTGTTCCCGCAGGCTGAGGTGAACATCCCGACCTGCGACTCGTGAATGTAGATCGGGAGCTCAGTGATCGGGTAGACGATCGACTGATTCTCATGGTCAGAGGGAAACTGCATGGCCGAGGCGACGCTCTGGTAGGGATTACGCTCCAGATACTTGCTCTCGATGACCATGTGACGGATGTGATTGTTGTTCCAGAGACCGAAACGGTGATTGCGCCCGTTGAGTGTATTCCCATACTGGGAATTCCCGGCTGCCGGCTCTATCTTGAGCTGATCGGGCCGAAAACGAAAATCGGTGCCCAACTGCGCAATGTCCACGGGCGGGACTTCCGAATGATCTGGAAAGTGCAGCGGGCCGCCCGGCTTTCCGAACTGCTCGGGATTGCGCCGCGAGGGTCCAACCTTCGGATAGGCACCGTAGATCCAGTTGTCGATCCCGTAGAGGAGTCCGTTGACGCGCAACTGCGGGTTGTACGGATTGAATCCGGAGAGGAGAACCTGGCGTTTGTCGGCGCGATGGTCACCGTCGGTGTCGGCCAGGTAGAAAATATCGGGTGCCGCGGCCACCAGGATTCCATCCTTCCAAGGCATGACTCCTGTTGGAAAATGAAATCCGTCCGCAAAAACGAAGCTGGTCTCGAAGTGACCGTCCTCGTCGCGATCTTCGAGCAGGCGGATTCGTCCCTGTGGTTCCCTGTCGTCTGGATAGTCGATCATCTCGACCGCATAGATCCGCCCCTGCGGGTCGAAAGCCATCGCAACCGGGTCGGTCACATTGGGCTCGGCTGCCACCAGCTCGATACGGAATCCTTCCGGCAGCCGGAACGTCGTCAACGCCTCCTTGGGCACAAACGGCGGCCCCGGGGTCTTTGCCCGGCAGCCGCTGAACAGCAGGAGACCGACGGCAAACGGCAATACTGAAAACCGGATGTTCAGCAAGTCATGCCTCCGCAGTCGCTCTATGTGGTTCCCCTCTCACGTGCTGGGGCGGGGGAAGCGAATACCTCACGCCTTTCCGAGCGCGCGAAGAGCATCGTCGCCACATTCTGCAGTCCTCAGCTAATTCTTTCCGAGTTCCTGCAGCAACCCGAGCAGCTGCTCGACAATCCTGGGAGAGGCGTCCGTCTCGAGGTAGCTGGACCGCGCTCTCCAGGTTTCGTAACCGCCCATCCGGTGGTGCTCGGGAGTCGGAAGATAGCCGTTGTAGCCGTTGGCCAGCGAGGTGGTGAAGGTGGTGGCAAACGGGCTCTTCTTTTTGATTTCGAGGCCGATTTCGACGAAGACCTCGCACGGGACGGCAGCAATTCCTAGGTTGCCGATCCTTAGCGCCTGCAGAATCACAGGAACCTTCGACGGATATTCGCTGATCAAAACTGTCTCCCGTGCGTAGATCTCTTCGAGGGTCCGCATGGCAGGTCCCTGTGCGCTGGCCATGATCTGCCGAGCGCGATCTCGTTGCTCTGACGTCGGGCGGCGCACGCCTAACTCGATTTCGGTCTGACGGACCGCCAGCGGAACCCAGTCCCGATAACGGATAGCTCTGGATACCCGCAGCGCTTCGGCAGCTACGTCGCTGGCAACAGCCTTCATCTTCGCAAAAGGCGGATCGGCCGGACGCTGCTGCCTGAAATCGATATTGTTGATGTTGCCGCTGGTTCCGTTCGACAGCATCCCGACAAAGGGCGGGTCCTGGCGGTCGGCGCCCAGTAATTGCTGGATTCGATCAGCAAAGACGCCGAAGTAGTCGGCCGAAAAATGGCCGGCGCCTACGTAGTGCAGCGAGTAATTCGCCAGCAGCGCGATTGGCCGCCCGTCCAAGGCACGAACCGAAACGACAGTCAGATCGGGATCTGTGGGACCTGCCGGTTCAATTAAATCCGGGCTGCCGGCCGGAGGATTCATCTTTACCTGATCGACACCGCCGAACGGACTAGGCGAGATTGTGCCGGGCTTCATTTTCCAGCGACGGTTGAAGACATGCTGAGGCGCTTTGCCGACGCCCCACCCAAGTCGGGCCGGTTCCATATTGTTGAGCGCGATTCGCACCGCGTCGGCAATCTTGCGTGTCAGAAACAACTGGTACTCGGCGTCTGCCTCGCTTTGGAACACAGGGGTGGCGGTTGCGGCCGTGTGCGTGTGCGTGGCCGAGATGAGCATGCTTTCAATCGGTAGACCCGTGTGCTGATGAACGAGCTTCTTGGCCGCATCCAATATCTGGCGAGGCACCATACAGCTGTCGACGGTGACCAAAGCCAGTCGGGTCTGGCCGTCGTCGAGTACGAGGGCGCGGGCGTGCAGTTCGTCATGGACGTGCCGGGGCACGCGATCCTGCATGCCGCCGTTACTGGAAATTCCCAGCCAGGGAGTGATGTTGCTGGTGGCCGCCCCCGCGCGGAATTGCCGCGCCGGCTGAGCGGCCAATCGGGTAATCGAGCTGAAAAGGAACATGGTCGCCAGCCCGATCAGAATCTTCGGGGACATAGGCAGCCATGCGCCGGCCGATCGTATCTTGTGCATCCGTTTCAATTCCTCCTCACAAAACCCGTTACGCAGGCGACGGAAACTGGAATCGGCATCAGGGCGCACCCTGACCTAAGAACCGGGCCGGCCTTTTGGTTGGGAAGTGCGATCTCCGAGGGCCTTGGCACGAACAAATTTGGGAAGAATCACGGCCAAACCCCGCCATTGCGTCTACTTCTGGTTGACTTGATCTCCTTCCAGCCACAAGCAGTCATCCGGCGGAAGCCATAGTATGGAGGCGCTGTCCGGCTGATCCTCAATTCGTTGACATCCTCGGTCGCTGCCTGATAGTACCAACTGCATCGCCGCCGACCAAGAATTGACATTGACATCAGCGACCCTCGCCACACCATTTGCTCTGTGCTGTCAGGTGTGACCCGTTCGCTCCAGTGCAGTTAAGTTGGCACTTTTGACCGAGAACCATATCATCGCATGAATAGCTGCTTCTCAGTTTCCGGATAGGAGACTATGATGACACTCGAAGGAATCTCCTGTGTCTGGATGTCCATCGTTGTCCCTGCATTGCAAATGCCTGACGAGCTTCAGCGTCCTTCGCTCTCCGTTGAAATCGCAATGAGCGTGACGACCTGGACCTTAAGGTACGAGGTATTCGTACACCAACTGAAGACAACCCGCAAAGGCAGCACGGTATCAGCCCATCCGAAGAGGATCGCGAAATGACCCGCACCCTTCTCTTGCTTCTGTTGCTTTTCATTCCTTCAATGACAACAGCCCAATCACAACCTGACTGGACGAAGGTCGAAGAGGAGACCTTGCGCCACTTTCAGGCGGTGCTGCGAATTGATACCAGCGACCCGCCCGGCAACGAAGCTCCCGCAGCTGAATATTTGAAAACAGTACTCGAACGCGAGGGAATCGAGACAAAAACGTTCGCGCTCGATCCGAGGCGTCCCAACCTCATTGCGCGCTTGCGCAGCAGCGGCAAGAAGCGCCCCGTGTTGATTATGGGTCACACAGATGTTGTCAGCGTTGATCCGTCAAAATGGAAGCACCCGCCCTTCTCGGCTGCACGGGAAGGCGGCTATGTCTATGGGCGTGGCAGCGTGGACGACAAAGACAATGTGGTGGCTTGCCTGATGGTGATGCTGCTGCTCAAGCGGATGAATGTGCCGCTGGATCGCGATGTGATCTTTCTGGCAGAAGCAGGCGAGGAGGGAAGCTATCAATTCGGAATAGACTTCATGGTGAAACAGCATTGGCCGGAGATAGACGCTGAGTATTGCTTTGCCGAGGGGGGCACTATCGTTAGAGCTGGCGGAAAAACTCGTCACGCAGAAATTCAGACGTCAGAAAAAATTCCATACCGAGTGAAATTGATAGCGCGGGGGCCAGCGGGGCATGGGTCTGTCCCGCTTCGTTCAAACGCCATTGTTCATCTGTCTCAGGCCATCACGCGCGTGGCCGCGTGGCAGACGCCGATGCGATTGAATGAAACCACCAAGAATTATTTCGAGCGACTCGCAGGCATCACTTCACCGGAGGAAGCTGCCCGATACCGCGAAGTGGCTGATCTGGAAAAAACGCAAGCCATTCAGGAATACTTTGCCGTCAACGAGCCGCACCACTACTCAATGCTGAGGACTTCGATTTCACCCAACATTGTTGCTGGCGGTTATCGTACCAACGTAATTCCCTCGGAAGCTGAAGCAACACTGGATGTGCGGGCATTACCCGATGAATACATTTCGCGCCTGTTAGCGGAGATTGGAAAGATTATCAATGATTCGTCGGTGGACGTGACAAAGGTGGAACGCCTCACACGGCCGGCAACCAAGCCATCCCGGTTGGATACCGAAGCTTTTCGCTTAGTAGAAGAAGCGACTCGACGCCTTTACGGTGTGGTAACTCTGCCGACAATGAGCACCGGCGCTACAGACATGTCGTTCCTCCGTGCGCGTGGCGTGGAATGCTATGGCATCGGCCCGATGCGTGATGTTGAGGATGGGCCGAAAGGCTTTGGCGCTCACAGCGATCAAGAACGCATTCTTGAAGAGGCGCTTCAGAAGTTTGTCCGCTTCCACTGGGAGATTGTCTTGAACCTGGCGAAAGCGCAAACGGGTTTGGCCAAGTCGCGCTTGAACCGGTGACATTCGGGTCTCGCAGTCCTTCTGCAAAGTCCTTTGCCGTTGGACTCGTCAAGGGCAACTCCGTGAGCCTCGCGATCCAGGAGCGTGGCGCTCCCCTGGACCCCATAAAGGCAGTGTCTGCGGCTCTCGAGCGCGTTGGTGGCGATGGCCACTCATCTCCAACCAAGGATCCAGCAATGAAAATTCTTCCCTGTCTTCTGTCCTTCGTGACACTGTCTTCTCTTCTTTGCGGCGGCCTTCTGTCCGACGCTCCAGCTCAACAGCGCCCTAATATTGTCCTCATCTACGCGGACGACATCGGTTATGGCGACTTCAGCAGCTATGGCGCCACTTCCGTGAAGACGCCTAATGTGGACCGGGTGGCCCAGCAAGGGCTTCGCTTCACCTCCGGCTATGCGTCTTCCGCCACCTGCACTCCCTCGCGCTACTCGATGCTTACCGGCGAATACGCTTTCCGAAAGCAGGGAACAGGTGTGCTGCCGGGAGACGCGGCTCTCATCATCCAGCCGGGGCGCACGACGCTGCCGTCGCTGCTCCAGCGAGCGGGTTACGCGACGGCGGTTGTCGGAAAATGGCATCTCGGACTAGGTGAAGGCAAAGACAAGCTCGATTGGAATGCCGAAATCAAACCGGGCCCGCTGGAGATCGGTTTTGATTATTCGTTCATCATGGCCGCCACGGGTGATCGCGTCCCCACCGTCTATGTCGAGAATCGCAGAGTTGTTAGTCTCGACCTTCGGGATCCCATCAAAGTCCACTACGACAAACCTTTTGCCGGTGAGCCGACCGGCATCTCGCACCGCAGCGCCCTGAAGATGGATTGGAGCCACGGTCACAACAACGCCGTCATCAACGGCATCGGCCGCATCGGCTTCATGACTGGCGGCAAGTCTGCGCTTTGGGTGGACGAGGACATGGCAGATACGTTCACCCGGAAAGCTGTGTCTTTCATCGAACAGCGGAAGGACAAACCGTTCTTCCTTTATTTTGCCACGCACGACATCCACGTGCCGCGCGTGCCGCATCCACGCTTCGCCGGCAAGACGTCGATGGGGCCAAGGGGCGATGCCCTGGTGGAGTTCGACTGGTGCGTCGGCGAAATCCTGGAGGCGCTCGATCGCTGCAAGCTGACGGAAAACACGCTCGTCATTCTCACCAGCGACAACGGTCCCGTGATCGACGACGGCTACCAAGATGAGGCCGTCGAGAAGCTCGGCAGCCACAAGCCGGCCGGCCCGTTGCGCGGTGGAAAGTACAGTCGCTTCGAGGCCGGCACCCGAGTGCCGTTTATCGTCCGCTGGCCCGCACGCGTCAAGCCCGGCGTGTCGCACGCCTTTGTCTCCCAGGTGGACTTGACCGCCAGTCTGGCCGCGTTGACTCGCCAACAGCTTAGAAACAACGATGCGCCCGACAGCTTCAATGTTCTGCCCGCACTCCTCGGCCAGTCCAAGCGGGGCCGCGAGCACATCGTCGAACATGCAGGGGGGCTGGCCTTGCGCTTGGATCACTGGAAGTACCTCGAGCCGCTGGAGGGACCGAAACGGAGTACCAACACCAACATCGAGCTGGGTAATGACCCCGAGCCGCAGCTTTATGATTTGTCGAAAGATCCGGGCGAAACCCAGAACCTGGCGGCCCAATATCCGGAGCAGGTGAAAATCATGGAAGCGCTGTTGCAGAAGATCAGGAGGGACGGCCGCAGCCGGCCGTGAGACGGAGGTCGTACCCTTCTTGAGCCCGTAGCACCAGCAGGTGTCGTCTGCCAGCAACGGATAGGCACCGATGGTGTGCCTTCCGGAGAGACGATCTCGAATGACTTGATCGGTCAGCGGCAGGAGCGTGCGCGTCTTGCGTTCGATCTTCTTGCGCTCGGCCTGCGTTCCAGCGCGAATGGCATCCCAATCTTTGACGCACGCCGGAGAATATCCGGAGCGGCCATCCTTGCCTTCCCAACGCACGGCGTAGACATCATCTCTGCCGCGAAAGAGGCTGCGAAACAGCGCGATCTTTTCCGTTGCAGAGGATTCCTGTGAGAGGAGAGCCGATGAGGGTTGCTGCTCACTCACCCGCCTGCTTGGAAGTGCCGTTTGAGCTGCCAGGAATTTCAATCCTATGTTGGGCGAGTAACTCCCTCAAGCGGCGATTCTCTTCGCGCACTCTGCCAAAACATCTTCGGGCTCGGGATGTTGCACGTTTGCCTCTCGACCATAGTTCAAAGCCCTTATTCTGGCCAGTCAAGAGTCAGCTCAGGGAAGCAAGGCGGTTGTGACATAATCTCCACCAATTGGCCGTGCTCTTAACGTGACAGGTGTGACCGCGTGTTCTTCGCTTCGTCAAACATCTTTAGCGCACTTATCGTTACTGCAATTCCTGCTGAGTTTCAAGCCGTTCGAGCTCTGGCAGGTCGCTTGCGAATTCCTGGCTGCCGGCTGGAAACTGGAGTGTTTCGCCCAAGCGCAAGTGAGCCAACGAATTCGAAGTACTCCGCCGCAGGTAGGCGGGTTTTTGTCCGGCTGGGACCTTTTCACTGGATCGGGTTGTGGCGTTATGATTCAGCCTATCAGGAGGGTACCCACGGTATGGGGTTGACGGAAAAACAGACGCGTTTCAGTCTCGAAGATTACCTTAAGGGGGAGAAAACCAGCACGATCCGCCACGAGTATGTGGACGGTCAGATTTACGCAATGACGGGCGGCAGCGCAAATCATAACCAGCTTACGTTGAGTCTGGCTGCCAAGCTGTACGCCCATCTTGTGGATGGGGCGTGCCGCGTTTTTGCTTCGGCCATGAAAGTACTGACTCCCCAGGAAATCAGCTACTACCCCGATGTGATGGTCTGTTGCGATCCCACCGATCGTGAGTTCTCACCTGCGCAGACGGCCACGCTTGCTCATTGAGATCGTTTCGCCTCATACGCAGCGAACGGATCACTATGAAAAGCGTCTAGCCGGTCAGCAGATCCCCAGCTTGCAGGAATACCTCATCGTCGCGCAAGACACGGTTCTCGTTGACATTTTTCGGCGCCAGGAAGACGGACACTGGATTCGTGAAACACTGACCCAGCCTGACGACGATTTGCGTTTAGATTCCGTCCAACTTATCCTGCGCCTTGCCGAAGTCTACAGGAATGTAGAGTTCTTACCCCTTGACTGACACCCGCAGCGGCTGCCGCCGGTTCCTGACGCAGCTGTAGTTTTCTTGCCAACGTCTGGACTGCAGCAGCTATGAACCACGCTTTACCTTGAAGCCACTCGTCCGTGTTGATAAAGCTGACGACGAGATCTGCGCACGGATGGAAAGCGCACGCAGTTCTGTCAGCTGAGGCGGCTCGATGGAGTCGACGGCCCGGAACTCATAGTATTGGTATTCACTCATTCGAACCCTCGCCTCCAGTAACGATAGGCGGCGATCCATTCCCATCCTTCCGCCAGCGGAGAAGGCAGCAGAGGTGGGATCTCCTGCTTCTTGCCGGCGCGGCCGCAGCTGGCCGTGAGACGGAGGTCGTACCCCAGGATGTCGGCATTCAGAAACAGATCCGTATGGGAGAACACCGTCGTTTTCGAATCTTGGCGACGTTTCAAAACCCCACAAATCATCCTGATTGGGCACTTCCAGCAGGCAGCCTCTCGAGCGATCAACTCGGTTGGCCGCACTGCTGGCACTTTGGGCACCGAGGGTGCTGGGTCGAAGTTTAGAGCTCTCTACCGCTGAATTTTGACGCTTCTTCAGGACGGAGTGCAGATTGCTTTCTCACTTGGGGCTGTCCTCATGAGAGCCGCGTTCCTCATTCGCAAGCTGGTGTCACGGGTCCACACGACCTCCTCTGCCAGAAACCTTTGAAAAAGTCACCTAAGTTGGCCATAATGGACGCAAAAGACAAACCTAACCCAAACCGCAAGGAGGGAGCCATGTCTATTCGGTCTCTTACTCTAGTTGTTCTCTGCCTGTCATGCCTGGTCTCGGCTGGCAAAAAGGGCTGGGGCCAAACCAGCACAGCCACGCTCCAAGGAGTAGTCACTGACCCTACTGGGGCCTTTGTGCCGCGAGCTACCGTGAAAATCCAGCATCTTGGGACCGGACTGGCGCCGTTGGGCAAGTGAACCTGGTGTCGAAGTCAGGCTCAAACGAATTTCATGGCAGCCTCTTCGAGTTTCTGCGCAACGACTATATGGACGCGCGGAACCCCTTCGACACCTCGAAGCAGCCGTTCCGTCTCAACCAGTTCGGCGGCAGTTTTGGCGGCCCGATCATCCGGAATCGCACCTTCTTCTTCGCCAACTATGAAGGATTGCAACAGCGCGTTACGCAGACGTTCACCAACGACGTACCCAGCGCGGCCTTTCGGGCCCGCGCCACCTCGACGGTTGTCCGCCAGCTTCTGGACAACTACCCAGCCGGCACCGTGCGCACCACGAACGCGGACTTTGACCAGGCGCGGGCCAACCGCAGCCAGTCCTGGCGAGAGAACTCGGCCTCGCTCCGAATTGACCATCGCTTCAACGACAGCAACACGTTTTTCGCCCGCTATAACGTCGATGACGGCGTGATTGTCGCGCCCCGTAGCGTGATCGAAAGCGACCGGCAGAACGACAATTTCCGGCCTTCCAATTTCGTGATGCAGTTCCAGCGGGTCTTTTCGCCCAACGTAGTCAACGAGTGGAAGACAGGCTTCAACCGCTCTACGCTGAGGCGCTTCACCTATGGGCCGGTCCCTGAGACTGTTGCCGTTGCGGGTTTCACAACGCTGAACCAGTCGAACCTTCTAATCGAAAACGGCACCTCGTTCTCGCTGATCGATAACCTGGCGATCAATCGGGGCCGCCATGCGTTCAAGTTCGGCGGTGAGATCCGGCGCGCTCACGTCAACGTGGCTGACCCGGGGCGCGATTCCGTCTCGGTGACCTATGCGAACCGCCCGGCATTGCTCGACAACCGAGTGGACTCGGTAGCGATTGTGGGCGGCAATGACGTTCTGGGCACACGCAAAACCTACTACTACGCCTACGTTCAGGATGACTTCAAAGTGCGGCCCAACCTCACCCTCAACCTCGGCCTGCGCTACGAGTACTACGGGGTCAACAACGAACTGAACGACCGCTACAGGGTGTTCGACTTGTACGAGTGCCGCGGTTTCTGCCCGCAGGGTACGCCATGGTATTTTCCGGATCGCAACAACTTCGATCCGCGCCTGGGCCTTGCCTGGGCGATAGGCAAGACAGTGATCCGCACCGGCGCCGGGATCTATCACGGACCTGGCCAGATTGACGACGTGAATACCGCGCTGGATAACACGGCCGACCGCTTCTCGCTCACTGCTGTAGAGGCGCCCGGCTTGTCCTTTCCGGTAACACCATTTCTGGCCCAGGCCCATGAAGTAGGCGTTACGCCCCGCTCGTTGCAACGCGACCGCCGTGACTTGTACAGCATTCAGTGGGGCATTTCGATCCAGCGGGAATTGCCGGCCGCTTTCGTTACCCAAATCGGCTATGTCGGCAGCTCTGGTGTTAAGCTTTTCGCGCGACAGTACATCAACAATCTTGACCTTGTGACCCGGGTGCGTCCACTGCCCACGTTCGGTCGCATGGACGAGAAACGGCAGGACGGCAAGAGTAACTTCCACGCCATGCAGGTGTCGCTGCATCGACGCGTTGCGCGCAGCCTCAACTGGGGCACCGAGTATATGTGGTCGCACTCCATCAACGACGGCAACCTCGGCGGCGGCGAAGGTGCCCAACCGCAGATTGCTTCCTGCCGCGCTTGCGATCGTGGCAACAGCGCCCAGGACATCCGCCACACCATAACCAGCAACTGGATTTACCAACTCCCCTTCGGGTCCGGACAGCGCTTCTTGGCCTCTGGACTCGCTTCGAAGCTGTTTGGCGGCTGGGAAACCAGCGGGATCTGGACGGCACGCACAGGACGCATGTTGACGATCGGGATTGCGAGGAGCACTGCAGACGTACCAGACGGGAACACCTCTGGGCAGCGCCCCAACATTGTTCCCGGCGTGTCCATCTATCCCGCGGGCGGTCCCACCTTCGGCCAGTGGTTGAACCCGGCCGCGTTCGCCGTTCCAGCTCGCGGCACCTGGGGAAACGCGGGCCGCACCATTGCGACCGGCCCCGGCTTGGTGCAGGTGGACTGGGCTCTGCAGAAGAACACTCGCATCGCTGAGGGCAAGGCGCTCATTCTCCGCATCGAAGCTTTCAACTTGTTCAACCGCATTCAGGCAGGTAACCCAGGCACAACCTTCACTTCGCCAGCTAGCTTCGGCCTCATCACAACTGGGCTGAACCGCACCATCGGCACAGGCACGGCCCGACAGTTGCAGCTCGCTCTGCGCCTGAACTTCTGATTCCGGGGCCTCTGTTGGAAGAAAGAAAGAAGGGCCCTGCTCCGGCCGCGGCCCTTTTGTTCATCTCGCCATTCAACCGAACCTTCAGCACGGGTGCGACCAATCGTCAGATGCAATTCATGCTAGAGTGAATACTTCAGCCGAAAGCAGAACCTTGTAGCGCAGACCCGTCGTCTTTCAGGCGGTTCTTCGGCCTTTTGGTGGGTTGCGGAAACGAAAAGCCGCAGACCGCTACCTTTCATTTTTCCGCCGAGGTCAGAAATCATGAAACGTTTGACTGCATTTACGCTTGGCGGACTCCTGTGCGTCTTTGTGAGTCTGGTCTTGTTTGGCAACGCAGTCGTCACGATTCAACCAAAACTCGCTACAGATCCGGTCTCGCGGGACCCCGACGACCCCGCAATTTGGGTGCATCGCGGTGATTCGAATCGAAGCTTAATTCTAGGCACCAACAAGGCGCCGACCCCTGATGGCGCTCTCGTCGTTTTCGGACTCGATGGGAAAATCCGTCAAACGATCAGCGGCATGGACCGTCCCAACAACGTCGATGTTGAATACGGCCTCAAGCTCCAGGGAAAACCCACGGACATAGCGGTGTTGACGGAACGGTTGCAGAAGCGTCTCCGCGTGTACGCGATTGCTGCAGACGGAAGTGGATTGAAAGACCTCTCAGCCGAAGGACTTCCGGTTTTCGTTGGCCAGTCAGGCGAGCAGGCAGCGCCGATGGGTGTTGCTCTTTATCGCCGGCCGAAGGATGGCACCATCTTCGCCCTCGTGGGCCGGAAACAAGGGCCGACAAATGGCTATCTGTGGCAGTATCGACTTCAGGACGATGGGACCGGCAAGGTGTCCGCCCGGAAGGTCCGCGAGTTCGGGCGGTTCAGCGGAATCGGCGAAATCGAAGCTATCGCCGTTGACGATGAACTCGGCTACGTCTACTACGCGGACGAAGGGGACGGCATACACAAGTGGCACGCAGACCCCGATCATCCTGACGCCGCTCGTGAACTGGCGCATTTCGGCAGGGACGGATTCAAAGCCGACCCGGAAGGCATCGCCATTTACACACTTTCAAGTGGCAAAGGCTATATTGTCTGCACTGATCAGCTCGTGGGAAACAGCGAATACCGCATCTACCGCCGCGAAGGTGAACCCGGGCATCCTCACAACCATTCCACCGTTCTGAAGGTATTTTGCGGAGGCGCGGATTCAACCGACGGAATTGAGATCTCCTCCGTGTCACTGGGTCCACAATTTCCCAATGGGCTGATGGTGGCCATGAACAGCAGCAGCCGCAACTTTCTGATTTTCCGCTGGGAAGACATTGCGAAAACGGGTGAACCCCAACTGCAGCTTCGAGCACCCTGACGCGGGCGAGCCACAAGCCGTTGTTGAAAACACTGAAGTGTTTTCAGTTTCTGTCTTTAGCTTTCTTCTCACGAGGGCGTGAGAACCGGAGTTGTCGAATCCAGACCGCCCGTTGTGAGGCCTTGCGAAAGCCTCTTTAGCTCACCTGGATCTCAACTTCGAAGATCGTCGGGTGGCCTCTCGATGCCGAAAATTTGAGCTGGCGAGCAGGCGCATTCATTCAGTAAGCTATTTTGTTCAGAGTCTCATTTGGAATTGAAGAGTCAGGTAACTGGTCCATGCAAGCCACCTCTTCATCGCCGCGCTTTTGGTTTTGTCTGTGCATGCTGATCATTGGCTGGACGGTAATGCCGTCGCAGCGATTGCCTGCCCAATCGAAAGCGTCGGTTGATTTTGTCCGCGACGTTCAGCCGATTTTTCACGCACGTTGCACCTCGTGCCATGGCAGTGAAGTCCAGATGAGCGAGCTGCGTCTGGACCAGCGGCATAGTGCCTTCAAAGGCGGCAAGTCAGGCGTGCCGGCGATTGTCCCTGGAAAAGCTTCAGAGAGTCTTCTCCTCCGGTATGTTTCCGGAGTTGATCCAAAGGTTATCATGCCTCCTACGGGCGAAAGGCTCCGTGCTGAAGAGATCGCTCTCCTAAGCCAATGGATCGATCAGGGAGCCTCCTGGCCTGAAGAGACGGCCAGTTCAAAGCAACCAGGTAGTGAAGCCTCAGACCATTGGGCTTTCAAGCGAGTGCAAGCTCCCGCCGTACCGACGGTAAAGAACTCTTCGTGGGTACGCAATCCGATTGACAGCTTTGTGCTGGCCAAGCTCGAAAGCAAAGGCTGGCAGCCTTCTCCAGCCGCAGAACCCCGCGCTTTGCTGCGCCGAATCTACCTTGACGTCATCGGCATGCCGCCGTCGCTGGCGGAACAGGAGACCTTCCTCCAATCGCCGACGCCAGATGCTTTGGACCGCGTCGTCACTGATCTACTCGCTCGGCCTGCCTATGGCGAACGCTGGGCACGACACTGGCTGGATCTGGTCCGGTATGCCGAAACGAACGGCTATGAGCGCGACGCCACCAAGCCGCACGTTTGGCGATTTCGGGATTATGTCATCCGCTCTCTGAATGACGACAAGCCGTTTGACCGCTTTGTTCAGGAGCAACTGGCGGGTGATGAACTGCCGGATGCCAACGCCGAGACCCTGGCAGCCACAGGCTTCTACCGGCTTGGACCTTGGGACGACGAGCCGGCCGATCCCAAAGAAGACCGCTACGATCAGCTCGAGGATATCCTTAGCACTACTTCTCAGGCCTTCCTCGGTCTCACGCTCGGCTGTGCCCGCTGCCACGATCACAAGTTCGACCCCCTCACACAGACCGACTATTACCGGATGCTGGCAATCTTCAATGGCCTGCAGCGGCCTCGCAAGGGCCGAACTGAGTTGGACTTGCCTATCGGAAAGCGTCTCGAGGTAGATGCAGAGATCTCTCGAGACCGCTTGATTGAAGCCTTCACGCAGCAGCTGGCCGAGCTTCGAGATTCCCGCCGGAAAGAAGTGCTTGAGTCAAAGCCCTCGGCTCTGCCGGCCGAAGCGGTCACAGCCTTTCTGACGGATCCCTCGAAGAGGGACGAAGCGCAAAGGAAACTGGTGGAAAAGCACGCAGTCCTGCTCGATGACGTCATCGATGCCACGGCTCCACCGGACGACAAGCAGCGAATCCACGTGCTGAAGGAGAAAATCAAACAAACCCGAACTCTGACGACGGATCTGCCCCGCGGTTACTACATGGTCGAGCCGGAAGCGATCCCTCCGGCGACTTATGTGCTCGTTCGAGGGAAAGCCGCCAATCTTGGAGTTGAAGTCGCGCCGGCGATGCCAGCTGTGCTGGTAGAGCAACAGCCTGTTTTCCCCGCCCCAAAGAGAACTAGCCTGCGGCGACTGACTCTTGGCCAGTGGATAGCCAGTCCGGAGAATTCCTTGACCGCTCGAGTCATTGTGAACCGCGTCTGGCAGCACCATTTTGGAGAGGGTCTGGTTCGCACGCCAAGCGATTTCGGACGCATGGGCGAAAGGCCAACCCATCCTGAGCTTCTCGATTGGCTCTCCAGTTGGTTCGTGAAGGAAGGCTGGTCCCTCAAGAAACTGCATCGCTTGATCCTGACCAGCAACACCTTTCGGATGGCGAAGGGCTGGAATCCGAAGTACGGAGCAGAGGACCCGGAGAATCGAATGCTTTGGAGGGTTTCTCCGCACCGTTTGGAAGTTGAAGCCCTCTGGGACTCCACATTGACGGTCAGTGGGCAGCTCAATGCGCAGATGTATGGGCCCAGCATGTACCCCTTCGTTCCGGAAGCGGCCCTGCAGGGCCACAGTGATCCCGACAAAATCTGGAAGCCGTTCGACGAGAGGGATGCTTCGCGCCGCGCGATCTATGCCTTCATCAAACGGTCCATGCTTATCCCGTTGTTTGAGGTGCTGGATTTCTGCGACACTGCCAGAACTGCGGCTAGCAGGCAAGTCACGAGCGTCGCACCCCAAGCGCTCAGCCTTTTCAACGGCGACTTTGTGAACCGCCAGTCGCGCCGACTGGCGCATCGCCTCGAGACTGAGGCAGGACCCGAGGCAGGCAAGCAAATCGAGCGGGCCTACTTGCTGGCGCTCTGCCGTCCCGTCAGTGCCCGCGAGAAAGTGGAGATGCTCGACTTTTTGAAGCGAGAAACGGAGCAACGCCTCAAAGAATCTTCGGGGAAGTCTTCGCCCGCAGATCGCGAGAAGGCGCGCCGCGAAGCCTTGGAGCAAATGTGCCGCGTGGTTTTCAACTTGAATGAGTTCGCCTATGCGGACTGAACCGTGTGGACGGTAAGTTAGGCCCCGGCAACAGCTGAGAGATCCTATCTATGCGACCTGAACAATCGAGATTTTCAGCGAACCAAACTCCATGCGGTCGCACCCGCCGGGAATTTCTTTGGGAAGTGGGAGGAGGCTTCGCAGGACTGGCCTTGATCGATTTGCTTTCTCGCGATGGGTTCTTCCACAGCGCGCTGCAAGCGGCTCCCGCTGCTCGAACAGCCGACCTGTCGAACCCGCTCACGCCGCGCCAGCCACACTTTTCTGCCAAAGCAAAGCGGGTCGTTTTCCTGTTCATGAATGGAGCCCCCAGCCAGGTTGATACGTTTGACCCCAAGCCAGCTCTGAGCCGCTTTCATGGGATGCCCTACAAGGGCGATGTGGAACAAGTAGGATCGAACGGCAGACCCGTCGGCCACCTCATGCAAACTCCGTTCGAATTTCAACGCTACGGCCAGGGTGGACTGGAGATCAGCAGCCTCTTTCCGCATACGGCAAAGTTTGCGGACGACCTGTGTGTCATCCGCTCGATGCACACTGATACCGCCGCTCATGCCTCCGGTTGCCTGCAGATGAACACGGGCAGTGTGCTTATTGGTAAGCCGAGCCTAGGCGCCTGGCTGAGCTACGGCCTGGGCAGCGGGCAAGAGAATCTGCCTTCATTCGTCGTCATGACGGATCCGCGCGGAGGCCCGATTGGCAGCGCTTCTAATTGGACTGCTGGGTACATGGCGGCGTCCTACCAGGGAACCTTGTTTCGCAGTACAGGAGTCCCTTTGCTCGATCTGGCGACACCTGCGGGCACAAGCGACCGCGCCCAACGCCATTCTCTCGACCTGCTCGATCGCCTGAACCGCCAGCATCTGGAATCCCATCCCGGAGACTCTGACTTGGTTGCGCGCATTAACTCCTACGAGCTGGCCTATCGAATGCAGACAACGGCTGCGGACGTCGTGGATGTCGACAAGGAAGACTCGAAGACCAAAGAGCTCTATGGGCTCAATCACAAGCTGACAGCTGATTTTGGTCGCAAGTGTTTAATCACTCGACGTCTCCTGGAAAAAGGAGTGCGCTTTGTGCAGCTTTATTCGGGTGGCGGCCACATCGAGGACACTTGGGACGGGCACAATGACTGCATTAGCAACCACAAACTTCACGCAGGCGAAACCGATCAGCCCATTGCCGCATTGATGGCCGACCTCAAACGGACTGGCCTTTGGGATGAAACTCTCATCGTCTGGGGCGGAGAGTTTGGTCGCACTCCAACCAGCGAAGGCGTCGGAAAACCCGGCCGGGACCACAATCCCTACGGATTCAGCATGTGGTTGTCGGGCGCTGGAGTTAAAGGCGGCCAAGCCATCGGTGCCACAGATGAACTCGGCTTCAAAGCCGTTGAAGACCGTTGCCACATTTCTGATTTCCACGCGACCCTCCTTCACCTCCTGGGCCTCGACCACACGCGGCTCACCTACTTCTACCAAGGACTCAACCAGCGGCTTACTGGCGTTCGCGGTAATGTAATCCAAAAGGTGCTGGGTTAGTTCGCCTCGCCAAGGGCGTCGTGTAGCGCAGTAGCGCAGACCAGTGCTGTCTGCAGGTCTGCGGCTTTTGGCTTCAAAAATCGGGAATTCGTGGCTCTGGTGTCCATGTTTGCTCCTAAGAGAAGACTTCCGCCCGGTGTTTTCAAATACAGGAACATTGAAGAAGCGGAGGCGCCAGCGAGAATCCTGGGGGCGCCAGAGGGAGAGACCTACTGGGGATGGAGCGGAACATTCCTAGCCAGTTCTTGGGTTTCGAGTCCCAGCCCAGCTCGGGCGTTCATTCTCCAGCCTAATCTTCATCCGAGTTCAGTCCTACCTATCTGTTCCCACGCTAATCAATCTCAGGGGGTTTTTTACATCCGCAGAACTCCCAGCACTGGGATACAACCAGGACTTATCGGTTCTTCACCCCTGCTGCAGCCACCACCTCAGAAAACCCATGTCGATGTTGAACAAGCGAATGCCGGCCGCAGAACAGACGGGCTGGAGCATTCAACCTTCGGAGGAGCCATGTTGAGGACCTGCATTTTGCTGCTCTTGCTCACGGCGAACGCGCTGGCCCAGACGCTGCAGATCGACAAGGGGCCGGTCACTCGCCATGACACGTTGAAAGGAATCTTGGTGCTCCCGTCACCGCTTTCAGGCCAGCTGCGACTGACCTGGACTGACAGCTACGGCCGAACGGTGGCCGTTGAATCGCGCAAGATCACACCTCAGGATAAGACCCAGCCCTTCGCAATTTCTCTGAAACCAGCCGTGGCGCTGCTGAACTACCTCGATGCCGAAGTCACTTCTGAAAGGGAAACGGCAAAAGCACCGCGTATCGAGTTTATCGTGACACCGTCTGAACCCTGGGATGATTACCAGGTGATCATGTATTACCCCTACAAGTCCGAGCGGCAGGACGCACTCCGCCGTCTGGGCGTCACTGCGGGACAGATTCAAAACGTGGCCAGCCGCAGGCCCGATGGCGCGGCTATCTGGTGGAAGCACAATTTTCGCTTTTATTGCGACCAGATGGCATACGACTTCTTCGCTCCTTACCATTCCCCGGCGATTCCGGGCAAAGAGCGGCTGATGTATGAGGCCAAGGCGCTCTACAGATCAGACCGAAGCCGAAAGGATGCTTTCTTCCGCCAGCCCTGTCTGAATGATCCGGATGCCGAAGCGAAGGCCATGGAAAAGATTCGGGAGGTCGTGGGTGCACAGATGCGCTTCAAGCCCTTCTTTCACTCTACAGACGAGACTGGCGTGGCCAACTTGGTCGAGGCCTGGGACTTTTGTCTTTGCCCGCTGACCCTCAAGGCGATGCAAAAATGGCTGGTCAATCAGTATGGATCACTGGAGGGAATCAACCGGCAATGGGGATCCAAGTTCTCGCGCCTGGAGGATGTCACGCCACTGACGACAGACGAGATGATGCAGCGTGGAGACGACAACTGGTCTCCGTGGGCAGACCATCGCACCTTCATGAATCTGACGTTTGCCGAAGCGGCGCGCAAAGCCAGCAACACGGTAAAATCGGTGGACCCAGCGGCCATCGGTGGCCTGGTGGGTGGCCAGGCACCGAGTGCCTTTGGCGGATACAACTACTGGCTGCTCTCGAAGGCTATTGATGTCATTGAACCGTACAACATCGGAGTGAATCGGGAGATCTGGCGCTCGTTTGCTCCCCATAAGCCGGCGCTGACAACGGGCTTCGGCGCCGATCCCATCGAGATCTGGCGGCTGTGGTACCAGGCGCTGCATGGCGACCGCGGTGTGATCATCTACGACGAAAAAAACCGCTATCTGGACGCAGCCGGTGGGCTCACCGCGCTAGGCGAAGGAATTGCCCCTACCTATCGGGAACTCACAAGCGGGATCGCCAAGCAACTGCAGCAAATGGAGCGGCTGAACGATCCCATAGCGATTCACTACTCCCACCCCTCGATCACCGCTCACTGGATGATGGAGCATCGGCCCTTCGGCGAGCGCTGGATCGACCATCGATCCAGATCCGAGTATATGCAGTCGGACTTCCTCCGGTTGCGCCAGTCGGTGCAATACCTGCTTGAAGACAGCCTGCAGCAATACGCCTTCGTTTCGTATGAACAGTTGGAAAATGGGGCCTTCGACTCGATGAATGCCCAGGTGATGATTCTGCCGCAGTCTGTGGCCATGTCGAGCAAGGAAGCAGACGCATTGCGCCGCTTCGTAGAGCGGGGAGGCTGGCTGGTTGCAGATTCTCGGCCAGCGTTGATGGATGCCCGCTGCAAACGTCTGCCGAAGGGACAACTGGATGACCTGTTCGGGATTGTGCGGACCAGCAGTGACTTTGTGCCCGGCCCCCCGGGACTGAGGGCCATGGAGGCCTCAGCCAAACCTTTGAGCGCGAACGTTGTGGAAGGGCTGGCCACAGCGGAACCTGGGGTGCGGGCGGCACCGGGCGTGCAGGCGCGGTATCAAGACTCCAGGGGCACGCCGGCTGTCATCATGAAGCAGCACGGCAAGGGCAGGGCCGTTTATCTGAATCTAGTGATGACCTCCTACTACCTGCAGCGGGCGGAATCTTCCGAGGGTGAGGGTTTGCGAAAGCTCCTGGCGGGACTGCTTCGAGAGGCGGGCGTTTCCAGACAGTATGAAGTCACGACTCCGACCGGGCAGCCAGTGATCGGTGTCGAAGTGCATCCGTGGAGCGCGGGACACTTGCGATTGCTGGGTCTTCATCGTAATTACAGCTTGAACATTGGAAGGGGCAGCCGTGACGATTCCTGGAACCAGAAGGCGCTGCTGGGTCCCCTGGAACTCAAAGTGCGCCTGGAAGGTCCGGCGGCGCTGTACGACACGCGAAGTGGCAGGTTTTTGGGGAAACAAACCGAACAGGTCGTCAGGCTGACAGATAACGAACCTGTCATCCTCTCCATGCTGCCGGAACCGGTGAAAGGCATCTCGATTCGAGCGCCCCGGCGAGCCCGAGGCGGCGACCTGGTGGAGATTCTACTTCAACTGGAAGGACCGAAGCTCGGGAGCGTCCATGCTTTCAGAGTGCAGATGTTGGATTCCGCAGGTCAGGAACTGTCGATGCTGACAAAGAATCTGGCAGCGCCGCAAGGGTCCTGCACTTGGCTCCTGCCTCTCGCCGTCAATCTAAGCAAGGGCGCCTATTCGCTGCGCGTGCGAGAAATCGCCACAGGCATGCGAGCCGAGCAGCCGATTGTGGTTTGGTAGGTTCTTCAGTCATCGAGAGCAACAGAAGTCGGTGCAGTGCGGGGACCGCACAGATCGTGGTTTCATATCAGCGATGCATGGGACCGGTCGGCGAAACTTTCACCGTTAGCTCGGCAACCTGGCGCAAACCATGTTTTTCCTCGGTGTCTGTTTGAACGTTTCCGGTTCGCCGGGCCCGTCGGGATCACGGTTGCGAGGTAGATTCGAAGCTAGTTAGTTCCCTAAGCCACAGCTTGGCAACCCTCGCAAGAGCCTTATTACGGTTCTTCGCAAGACCCTCCAGGTGGTGCTGGATCTGCTTCATCTGGGCTGGTGGAAATCCGGAACCGTCCCCACTGACTGCGAGAAAACCGAGAGCTTTCTGTTGCGACGATGACCGCTTTGAGACACACCGCAGAAGGGTCTCCGGCTCTTGCATCAAGCGCTGTCCCAGGAAAGTACCGAGAGTCTCCGCAAGGGCAGCATCACTGTGGACGCTGGCATCGAGTAGGGGATCCAAAACAGTAGCATCACCGCAGCGATACCAGGCAATAACTTCCTCCGCTACATTTTCGCTGCAACGAAGGCCATACGGTCGGGTCGTACACTCGGCCAATGCTGACAGAACCTGCTTGCGAGTATCCGCAGGAGGTGAGCACGGCTTCTGGGCTAGTTGGACTGCGAGCATGCACGTCGAGAATAGGATCATCTCTGCTTCAATTGACCCGTCTAACTCTATCTATTAGGAGCTTGCGACAAAAATCGTTCGTCATGAGTGGTTGATCTCAGTCCCGGAACCGACCAGCAGGCTGCGTCACGAATAATCATGTCGAGAGCAAGAGGCTACCAATGCCAGAAGGGTTCATTGAGTAGACTCCCCCATCAGCAGTTCTGAACTGTAGAGAGCCAAAGCGGAGGTCTCAGTAGCTCTAAACGTTTGTCTTGGTCCCCCAATCAGGCTTCACGTTTCAGAAGCCTTGCCGCTCACTCGCCAAGCGCAGCAGGCCCTCGCGCAGAAGCCGCAAGCCTCTCTCCAACGTCTCACCGCCGGCGGCAAACGATATGCGGAGCGTGCCTTCTCCTCCCGGGCCGTATGCTGCTCCGTGAATTACAACCAGGCCTGCCTCCTTCAGAAGAAACCGCCGCACTTCGTCGGATGACAGCCCCAGCTGCCGCACATCAACCATCACAAACAGGCCGCCCTCAGATGGAAGCGGCTGGGCTCCGGGAATCCCTTGGAGCTGGCTGAGGACTCGAGCACGCCTGTCCTCGTATTCAACCCTCATCGTGCGCACACACGCCTGCTCAGACCGCAGGGCACAGGCCGCTGCGTCCTGCACAAAGATGGCAGGCCCGCGGCTGAATTGCTGAAGCACCAGGTACATGTCCCGAATGATCTCAGCAGTGGCAGCACAATAACCCACGCGCCAACCGGTCATGGCGTAGGTTTTTGAGAGACTGTTGACCAGAACAGTTCGCTGTCGAGCTTCTGGAGAAAGTGCGGAAGGAGACACATGCTGCCGGCCAGCGTAGACGAGCGATTCATAGATCTCATCGCTGATGATACGAAGGTCGTGTCTGGCGGCGAACGCAGTCAGGTCTTGAAGTTCAGAATAAGTGAACACCGTGCCAACAGGATTCCAGGGGCTGTTGAGCAGAAGGACACGAGTCTTCGACGTCACTTTGCTTTCCAGCTCAGCGACGGCGAGGCCGAAGCGACCGTTCACAATCGTCGAAGACGCCCGCACCGCTCGACCGCCCCAAAGCGCAATGGGCGAATTGTAGGCGTCGTAGATGGGATCGGGAAGCAAGACTTCGTCTCCTGGCTGCACCAGAGCGGCCAGCGCGACGCTTATCCCGCAGGTGGCTCCGTCAGTAATGAGAATTTCGGTGGCTGGGTCATAGGGCAGCCCATTGTCGCGGACCAGCTTTTCTGCCACGGCCTCACGGAGCTCAGGCTCTCCTTGATTGTCGGGGTATCCAGTCCGTCCGTCACGCAAGGCCTTCTGGCCGGCTTCGACAATATGCATTGCTGTGGGTGTATCGGGCTGCCCCCGCATCAAGGAAACCAGAGCACGTCCCTCGGCTTGAAACTGCCGCACTTCTTGCAAGACTTGATTGACGGCCGTGGGGCGCAGCTGACCGACGCGGCTCGCTGCAAATGAGGAGTTCATTGTCGCAATCGGTCCTCTTGAGGCTGGCTTATTGATCAGCCCTCAGGCTCACTTCTTCGTCGGCAACGCAAAGCAGTAGTAGGCGTCGCCCGGTATGGTTTCAGGTTTGCCGCCGCCTCCAGCCGCGATGACGACGTACTGTCTTTCTTCGACTTCGAAAGTAGAGGGAGACGCATAGCCCCCAGCATCCATCTGGTACTGCCAGAGCAACTTGCCGGTTTCCGCGTCGTAAGCATGAAAACGCTCGTCCATCGCAGCGCCAATAAACACCAATCCGCCCGCCGTCACCAAGGGACCCCCCATATTGAAAGTGCCTGTGGGCGGAAATCCCTTGGCTTGCAGTTCAGGATAGGTTCCCAGTGGGACCTGCCACGTGAAGTCGCCCCTGTTAAGATCGATCGCGGTCAGTGTGCCCCAGGGCCGTTTGTTGGCGGGAAAGCCAGCCGGATCGCGGAAGACGTTGTGCCCGGTGGCGACATAGGGGATTTCGCCGGCGAAGCTGAGTTTGAGGTCGCTCGTCTTGACTCTCTCGTTCTTCCCTTCTTCGAAAAGAAACGCTGCGAGGGCGCGCTTTTCAACCTCAGATAGCGAAGCAAAGGAAGGCATTTGTCCCCGGCCGTGATCGAGGGTCTGGATCACTTCATCGTGCGAGAGTCTTTCCTTCACTCCCTGCAACGATGCAGGAGTGCTGGCAGACTTCCTTTCAGAATTGAGGCCGCTGTGACAACTGGTGCAAGTGGACTGATAAAGATGCCTGCCCAGCTCGTTCAGGCTCATTTCGGCCCTTGGTTTCGCGGGCACCATGGAAATCCACTCGGCTTCGCTGCTTGAGTTCACGTAGAGTCGAGCAGTCTGTGGATCGAAGGCCGCTCCACCCCATTCGGCGCCACCGTTGAACTGGGGCAAAACCACAGATGCCTGAAAACCAGGCGGAAGAAAAATGTCGCCTGTTCGCATGCCTTTGAGCTGCTCCAGCACAGCGGCTCTGGACTGGGGATTCAGATCAGTGACCTCCGCCGCGGTGAATCGTTGTTGGGCGAAAGGAGGCGGTCTTAGGGGGAAGGGCTGAGTCGGCCAGGTCTTCTCACCGGGAACCTCTGACTGCGGCACCGGACGTTCTTCCACCGGAAAGAGCGGCGTCCCGGTAGCTCGCTCAAGCAGGAACAGGTGTCCCATCTTCGATGTCTGAGCGACTGCGTCGATGTTTTTTCCGCCGTGTGTGACGGTCACCAGCACGGGAGGACACGGCAGGTCGTAATCCCACAGATCGTGGTGGACCACCTGAAAATGCCATACCCGCTTTCCAGTCTCCGCATTCAGGGCTACGATGCAATTGCCAAAGAGATTCTGGCCGATGCGATTCCCTCCCCAGTGGTCATAGGAAGGCGAGCCGGTGCCGAAAAACACCAGTCCGCGTTGGACGTCGAGGGTGAACCCTCCCCAGGCATTGGCTCCGCCCGCCGTTTTCCAGGCATCGGCAGGCCAGGTCGCGTAGCCGAACTCACCGGGTTGTGGGATTGTGTGAAAAATCCAGCGTCTCTGGCCCGTGCGCACGTCGTAGGCCCTCACATGACCCGGCGCGGCTGGCACCGGTCCCTCGCCGACCACCGAACCCATGATCAGAAGGTCTTTGTAGACGCGACCTGGGGAGGTTGCCGTAACGGAAAGGAAAAAGCTGTCGCGATCCAGACCGTCGCGGAGGTCTACTCTTCCGGCTTTGCCGAAACTCGGGACTGGCTTGCCTGTGCGCGCGTCCAAAGCGTAAAGAAAGGCTCCAGCAACTGAGAAGATTCGGCGATCTGCCCCAGCTTCCCAATAGGTAACGCCTCGGTTGACTCCACTAGCCCTCTCGCCTTGAAATGGATCGAACTGCCAAAGCTGCTCTCCAGTGGTTGCACGCAAGGCGATCACCTTGAGTGCCGGCGAGGTGACATACATCACGCCGTCTACCACGATCGGATTGCATTGAATCGTGGAGGCAGGCTTTCGCTGCAAATCGCCGGTGCGAAAGACCCAGGCCACTTCGAGAGAATGAATATTGCCACGATGGATCTGAGCGAGCTTCGAGTAGCGCGTGCCCGCCAAGTCGCCGCCATAGACCCGCCACTCCCGATGAGTCTTCTCCGAGTCTCCTATCCCGCTCCCCACGGCAGCGAGCAGGGCGAATGCAACAACGGAATATTTCAGCCGATTCAAAGCAACCTCCCAGGGACCTGATCAGGGGCCGTCCAGCTATGGCGTTTTATCATTAGCTCTGGTTGAGAGGAAACCGCTATTTGGTTAGGCCCGCAGACTGCAGCCGTCAGCAGCAGACCCAAATCGAGAACCTTCGACTCCGTCCGGATCCCAGCCTGGTTGCGGACAAATTCCCGTTGCTCTATGATGGGACCGTCTATTCAGGCACCCGATCCCGAATGCCTTCTGCTTCTCCCGCCTTCTCCCAGAGCCACATTCTCTTCGGCTGGAACGAAACGCCTGGCATCCTCTCCCTCGAGCTGGAAGGCGACAACTACGTTCGGATCTATCGAAGAGAATCCGGACAGCTTGTGTCGGAGTTACAGCAGTTTCACCCAATGCTTTGGATCCAATCCCGCGACCAACTGCGAAACTTCAAAGCAGACTTTGAGCTCACGGAATTGTCTGGGACACTCTCCTACCGGGCGCTGGCAACGTTTCATTCCTGGAAAGACATCAACGCCGCGAAGAAATATCTGTCGAAGAGCACGGGCAAAACTCCTTCCGGCAACTCAGCGCCTTACCTGTTTCTGAACGATCCCATTCATCAGCATCTGCTCGCCACCGGCCAGACCTGCTTTCGGGGAATGACGTTTGGTGATCTCAAGCGTCTTCAGGTTGACATCGAGACCTACTGCGCCAGTGGCTTTGAGTTTTCAAACCCGGAGCGTGAAGAAGACCGGATCATCGCCATCGCGCTGAGCGACTCCTCCGGCTGGGAGACCGTTTTGTGGGGCAAGGATCTCTCGGAGCCTGAGATGCTGGCGCGGCTCAACACGCTGATCCAGGAGCGCGATCCGGATATCATCGAAGGCCATAACCTGTTCAAGTTCGATCTGCCTTACCTCCGAGCGCGCGCCAACCAGCATGACATCACCTTGAAGTGGGGCCGCGACGGCAGTGCGCCTACAGTCTACAATTCCCGGTTGTTCATTGCCGAGCGCACGATCGACTATCCAAAATTCGAGATTCACGGACGCCACATCGTCGATACCTGGATTCTCTCGCAATACTACGACATCGGCAGCCGCGAACTGGAGGGGTTGGGGCTGAAGGAGATGGCGCGGCATTTCGGGCTGGCGAGAGACGACCGAACCTACATTGAAGGCAGCCAGATCAGTCAAGTTTATGACCGGCAGCCGGACGAACTCTACCGCTACGCGTTAGACGACGTGCGCGAAACCCGGGGCCTGGCAGAACTGCTGGCGCCCAGCTATTTCATTCAGGCGCAGATTTTTCCCTACAGCTTTCAGGACGTTGTGGTCCGCGGCAACGCAACCAAGATCAATGCGTTGTTCCTGCGGGAGTACCTGCGGCAGCGCCACTCTCTGCCGCTGCCACCCGGTGAAAGTAAGGAGTTCGCCGGCGGCTATACCGACATTTTCAGAGAGGGGGTCGTGAGGCATGTCGTCCACTGCGACGTCACCTCCCTGTATCCGTCCATCATGCTTTCAAAGGGGCTGAAGCCGGCAGCCGACGAACTGAACATCTTTCTGCCGCTGTTGAAAGACCTCCGAACGTTCCGTGTTGAAGCCAAGCGGCAAGCGCAACGGGCCGAAAGCCCGGAGGCACAGGCACACTATCAGGCGCTGCAGTCCACGTTCAAGATTTTGATCAACTCCTTTTACGGATACCTCGGAACGTCCTTTTCGAATTTTGCCGATTTCAACGCGGCTGGGGAGGTCACCGAAACCGGCCAGCAGATTCTGAAGCACATGATTAGCTGGCTGCAGACACATGGATGCGAAGTCATCGAGCTCGATACCGATGGAATCTACTTCGTTCCGCCAGGCTCCAGAACTAGCCCGGAGGAAGCGGAAGCCCTGATTTCAGAGCTCGCGACAACGCTGCCTGAAGGCATCGACGTTGAGTTAGACGGCCACTACCCTGCCATGTTCAGCTACAAAATGAAGAACTACGCGCTCTTGGGCGCTGGAGACCGGTTGATCATCAAAGGATCGGGCCTCCGTTCTCGGGGGCTGGAGCGGTTCCAGCGCCAGTTTCTGCGGCAGATGATCTTTCTTCTTCTCAAAGGAGAAGGAGAACAAATTGAATCCCTTTACACGGAAACGCTCGGGAGGTTCGACCGGCACGGGTGGACTGTTGAAGATTTCTGCAAGACGGAAACGCTTTCCGAGTCCTTGGCGGGTTACCAGCAAAAGGTCAAGGAAGGCAAACGCAACGCCGCTGCCCTTTACGAGCTCGCGCTCCGCTCGGGCCGACAGTATCAAGCTGGCGACCAGCTTTCGTACTACGTCACTGGAACGAAAAGGAACGTCACAGCCTATGAAAACTGCAAGCTGGCCAGCCAGTGGGACCCGACTCAACCCGATGAGAATGTTGCTTACTACAAAGCCAAGCTCGAGGAGCTGCTGGAGAAGTTCAAGGAGTTCCTGCCGAACCCTCCAGAAGCAGCGCAGTTGACGTTGAGACTGGAGTAATTCGGCAGAAGATCCGGAACGGCGAAAGCCAGATTGATTGCCTGAACCCAAGATCGTCAGGCGGCCACGAGAGTTTGCAGCGCTTTCTCATCCAGCTGCAATCCAAGCCCTGGCCCGTCGGGAACGGGGATGTAGCCTGCTTTTGGCGCATAGTTATTCTTGAAGAGACCCCACAACAGCTCGGAGTTTTTCGGAGAGTAGTTGTATTCCTGCGCACGCGCGGAGTGATCGAAGCAGGCTAGAAAATGGAGGTTGGCGGCCCCGCCAATAGTCGGCTGTGTTTGGTGCGGAACAAGGAATTTCCCATAGGTTTGCGCCAGATGGGCGATGCGAATGCCCTCGGAAAGCCCTGCGCACTTGACCAGATCGGGCTGGAGAATGTCGACCTTCGCTTTCTCAATCAAATCACGGAACTGCCAGCGCGTGTATTCGTGTTCGCCTGCTGCCACGGCCATGTCCAGAGCCGCGCAGACCTCCGCGTACCCTGCGTAATCGTGCTGGGCAATTGGTTCCTCGTAGTGAATGACGTTCAGCTCATCCTGGAACCGGCGTCCCAAGCGGATCGCGGTGCTTACTGACAGCCCGTTGTTCGCGTCGTATTGCAGATCGATCTTGTCGCCCACCTCCTTTCGCACGGTGCTGACAATCTCCCAGTCCTTCTGTGGATTCACATCAACCGCCCGCGAACTCCAGTCCATGCGCATCTTCACTGCAGTGAATCCCTGGCTCACGCTGTCCACCGCTTTGCGGACCTGTTCGGCAACCGTCGCTTGAGCGCCACCGCCGATGCTGGAGTACATGCGAATGCGATCTTTTCGCTTTCCGCCGAACAGCTGCCAAAGCGGCATTCCTGTGACTTTGCCGAGAATGTCCCAGAGAGCGATGTCGATGCCAGACATCGCTTCCGGCTGAGCGCCCATAACGCCCAGCTTGTAGGTCCGGTGGTACATTTCGTCCCAGAGCCGATCAATATCGAGAGGGTTTTTCCCCAACACCATAGGGACGAGGGCGTCGCGCAGCATGGAAACAATGACCCGGGCATTCATGGGACTGCACTCTCCCAGGCCTGTAATCCCTTCGTTGGTTCTCACCAACACAAAGATGGATCCCGTCTTCAGAGGGAAAACATCGACCGCAGAAATTTTCAGGCTGCGGAAATCTGCGGCAGCCCCGAAGACCCGCGGGCTGACGAGTTCGCCGGCCAGGGCAGCAGTTCCCAGAAGACTGGTTTTCAAGAACTCGCGACGTTGCATGGTAAGTCTCCAACTGAAAGAAGGATCAAGGTGTCAGGTTTCGAGCCAGCCTTGACTGAAACGACGCGACAAAGCACTTCTGTTCCAGCTTGAGCGACCGGGTCAGCATCGTCGAAATGGAGTGCACTATTGGCCCGGCACCATTCCTGGAAACACATAGGCTTGCAGCATGACGAGGACGCCAACCAGGGCCGCCAGCACCAGGCTGTGGAAAAACACGTAGCGCAGGATATCGCCTTCACCGCCTTCTTGGCCAGTCGCCACGCCCGCAACGACGATGCTCTGCGCATCAATCATCTTTCCCATGACGCCACCGGAGCTGTTGGAAGCCGCCGCCAGCAAAGGCGAAATGCCAAGTTGCTGCGCCGAGATCTGCTGCAGGTTTCCAAACAACACGTTGGACGACGTGTCACTGCCGGTGAGCGCCACTCCCAGCCAGCCGAGCATGGGCGAAAAAAATGGGAACAGGAAGCCTGTACTCGCGAAAGCGAGGCCCATGCTGGCATCCAGGCCACCATAGCGGGTCGTAAAGCCCAGCGCCATCATGGCCGCAATAGTGAGCAAAGAGGTCCGGACTCGCACAAATGTCTTGATGTAAGCGTGGAACAGTTTCAGCGGTCCGACGCCGAGCAGAAGCCCTGAGATGATACCGGACAACAAGAGCCCCGTGCCGGTTGCCGAAAGCCAGTTGAGTGTGAATACAGCTTCTTCGGCCTTTGGCGCGGCAACCACGGGAGGCGTGCGCAGCACGGCCTTGTCCAGGAAAGGAACCGAAACTTTCACAATCGAAATATTGTTGAGATAGTTTTTGAACTGCGGGACGCCCCAAAGAAATACCAGCAGCGACAGGATAATCCACGGCATCCAGGCGATCCACGCTTCCTTGCGCGACGGATGACCCGGCACCCCGACCACGGCACGGCCCGCGGCCACAGGTCCGTCGCTCGCGTCAGGGCTCTCGTGCTCGAAACGCCAGATGGCACGGGGCTGCCAAACCCGAAGCAGAATCACGAGGCAGACAATAGATGAAATGGCAGAAGCAATATCGACTAGAGAGGGACCGTAGAAGTTGCTCACCACATATTGAGGAATGGCAAACGCCAGGCCCGAGACGAGGCAGGCAGGCCAGACTTCCAGCATGCCCCGTTTCCCTGCCATTGCCCACACCAGCCAGAAGGGAACAATCACGGAAAACAGTGGCAGCTGGCGTCCGACCATCGAGCTGAGATCCTGCAAAGGCAGCCCGGTCACGCCAGCCAGGGCAATGATGGGGGTTCCCAGGGCGCCGAAAGCCACCGGCGCCGTGTTCCCGATCAGCGAGAGCCCTGCCGCAGGCAAAGGCTTAAAGCCAAGGCCAATAAGCATGGCCGCGCAGATGGCGACGGGCGTTCCGAATCCGGCAGCCCCTTCGATGAAAGCCCCGAAACTAAAGCCGATCAGCAGCGCTTGAACGCGGCGATCGCTGGCCAGGCCGGCAATCGTCTCTTTGACGATCTCAAACTTGCCGGTCATCACCGTGATGTCGTAGATAAAAATGGCGCTCAGGACAATCCAGCCAATGGGGAACAAACCATAAGCAGCGCCGTTGCCAGCGGCGGCCAGCGCCAACTTTGTCGGCATGCCGTAAACGACGATGGCGACGAGCAAAGCCGACCCGAGGCCGGCCAGCGCCGCCAGATGCGCTCGAACGTGCCAGAAAGCAAGCAACCCGAGCAAGACAACTACAGGAAGCGCCGCTACCAGAGCAGAAAGCAGCAGATTTCCCAGCGGAGTATAGATCTGCGACCAGGGCATATTTCTCACTCTCCTGACTCAGGTTGAGGACCGGCTCTGCGCGCTTGTCTGGACGCAGTTTCAGCCGTGGGGCGCAAGGGTTGACTCATCTCAGCATGATGCGGGCTGAAGCATCCGAAACGCCATTGTCACGGTCGCGCAGTTGCCGATTGAATTGCGGCATTCTATCAGCTTGCAGCCAATTGTCATGAATTATTAGCTTGGCAGGCGATTCGCACCAGCAAGCGGTGCGCGTCCTGTCTGCAGAGAGGTTGCCATTCAGGCGCCAACCCTGTGGTGGGGCAGACGGGCGCAGGATGATTCATGCCGTCGATAGCCGTGCACGCCTGGCAGCGCCCGGCGCTAGGGACTTCACGCCAGCAGTTTCTTTACAACCTCGCCCGCAATATCGGTGAGCCGAAACTCACGACCCATGTGTTTGTAGGTAAGCCTGGTGTGGTCAAAGCCGAGGCAGTGGAGCAGCGTGGCCTGCAAGTCGTGAACGTGGACCGGATCTTCAGCAATGTTCAGGCAGAGATCGTCTGTCTTTCCCACGACCTGGCCACCCTTGAGCCCGCCGCCCGCCATCCACATGCTGTAAGCGTTCGGGTGGTGATCGCGCCCGGCGTTGTCGGCATCTTCCAGCTTGCGAATCTCCACCATGGGGGTGCGTCCAAACTCGCCACCCCACACCAGCAGGGTTTCATCCAGCAGGCCGCGCTGTTTGAGGTCTTTGATCAGCGCTGCCGTGGGCTGGTCGATCTTGCGGCAGCGCTTGGGCAGCTTCTTGTTCAACTCGGTGTGGTCATCCCAGCTGGCATCCATCATGAGAATAAAACGGACACCGCGTTCAATCATGCGGCGGGCCAGCAGGCAGTTGGTAGCGTACTGCTTGAGGTCCTCGTCGTCGCTGTTGACACCATACATCTCAAGAATGTTTTGCGGCTCATCCTTGAAACTCAGCAGCCCTGGGGCTTCCATCTGCATCCGGAACGCCAGCTCATAGGACGAAATGCGCGAGGCGATCTCCAAATCGCCCGTGCTGGCGTAGCGCTCGGCATTCAGGTCGCGGATTGCGTCCAGAGCGGCTTTCTGAGAATCCCTGCTAACGCCAGGCGGGTTGGATAGGTAGAGGATAGGGTCGCCGGAGTTGCGGAATACCGTCCCCTGGTAGTGTGAAGGCAGGAAACCGCTCGAAAAATTGCTGGCGCCGCCGCTCGTGCCGACTCCCGAGGTGAGTACCACGAATCCAGGAAGATTCTGCGATTCGCTGCCCAGCCCATAAATCGTCCAAGCGCCCATAGTGGGCCGTCCAAACTGCGTGTGACCGGTGAACAGCAATAGTTGCCCAGGGTGGTGGTTGAAAGCGTCGGTGTGCATCGAGCGCACCAGGCAAATATCGTCGGCACAGGAGGCCAGATGCGGCAGAAGCTCAGACAGCTCCATGCCGCACTGCCCACTACGCTGAAACTTAAAGCGGCTGGCCATGACCGCGGCAGTGGGTTTGATGAAAGCGAGTTTCAGGTCCTTCGTCAGAGACGGCGGCAGCGCAGACCCATGGTACTTTTGCAGCGCCGGCTTCTCGTCGAACAGCTCGTATTGGCTCGGCCCGCCTTCCATAAACATGAAGATGACGTGTTTGGCTTTGGGCGCAAAGTGTGGCGCTCTTGGGGCCAGCGGATTGACGCTCGGCAGGTTGCTTGCAGCCGTCAATCCATCAACAGTCAGCAAGTCACCTAACGCCGCGATGCCGATGCCCGCAGCACTGTTGCGAAAGAAATCGCGGCGGGTTTGAATCAGTTGAAACTGTTGCCAATTCATTGACCACTCCGTTGATGTTGAGACTTGAGGCTTGAGGTTTGAGTTGCAAAGCCCGCATCACGCGGTCTTGTTGAGGGCTGCCCAGAGTAAGACCTTGGGCCTCGCACTTCCTCAAGCCTCAGGTCTCAAGTCTCGAGCCTACTCCCTGGTAATGAACTCATCCAAATTCATCAATACCCTGCTGACACCCACCCACGCCGCGAGTTCGGTCGGTTCGACGCCGGGGAGTGGGTTGGCAGCAAGCTTCTGGACTGACTCCGTCTCCTTCTCATTCTGCTTCTTCTGCTCCTCGAAATATCGCATCAGTCGCTCAGACTCCGTTCGGGTGGGCTTTCGACTCAGGCACAGTTGAAAGGCTGTATCCAAACGGGCGTTCCAGCTGGCTGCGCTCTCCTGGACTATCCTGAGTGCCAGTGTCTGTGCGGCTTCAAAGAATACGGGATCGTTTAACAGATTCAGTGCCTGCAGCGGTGTGTTGGAACGACGCCTTTGTGCAGCCGAGACATTGGCGTCTGGAGCATCAAAATTCACCAGCTGGGGATAAGGGGAGGTCCGCTGATAGTGGACGTAGAGACCGCGGCGGTACTTCTCACGGCCCGGCGTCTCCTCCCACTTTGCGCCGCCATAGGTGAGCTTGGAAACGCTCTCGGGTTGCGGCGGACGAATGCTTTCGCCGCCAATGGCCGGATAGAGCAAACCGCTTGCCTGCAGCGCCGTGTCGCGCACGAGTTCGGCACTGAGCCTCAGCCGGTTTTGACGTGCCAGGAGAATATTTCCGGGATCGCGTTCTTTGAGCTCCGGCCGGAGCTGTGATGTCTGGCGGTAGGTCGCAGACATCACAATCAACTTGTGCGTTCGCTTCATCCGCCAGCCAGTTTCCATGAACTCAGAGGCCAGCCAATCGAGCAGCAGGGGGTGTGTTGGCTTCTCGCTCTGCGTGCCGAAGTCTTCGGATGTGCGAACCAGGCCGCGCCCGAAGAACTCTTGCCACATGCGATTGACAGTCACCCGAGCTGTTAACGGATTCTCCCGGCTAACAAGCCATTCGGCCAAGCGGATTCGGGCCGGACGGCTGCTTTCCGGAGCCGCAGGCAAGAACTGCGGAGCCGAGGGTTGAACCTCGACGCCAGGCCGCCGGTAGTCGCCACGAACGGCCACATGGGTCTTCACCGGCTGCCGACTTTCGAGCAAGACATATGCCTGGCTAACCGAGGGAAAAGACTTCTCCAGCTCCTGTAGCTGCTTTGCGAGCTCCTTGAATTTATCAACGGCTTCCTTGTCTTTAGCAATTTCGGGACCCGGGCTGCGAACAAAATAGTCAGTCAGCTGGTCCTGTTCCCGTTGGGTGCGCAGCTTGGGGTCCTTGCGGACCAACCGTTCTGCATAGTCCACCATCGCGCGCATCGACGTGACTTGAAAATCCCAATCGAGGTTTTTGCCGGGGTCGTCCATGGCCTGCCGGATACGGACTTCCCATTGGATCTGGCGCTCCGGCACCTGTAGAGTTTTTAGCAGCTCGTTTCTCTTCTGATAGAAGCCGGGCTGTGCCTGCAGGTGAGGTCCTATTTCGCCCGCGAGAGGTGCATCAACCACGGCATCGTCAGTGCTATTGAAGAACGCGACGAGCTGGTAGAAGTCCTTCTGGGTAATCGGATCGTACTTGTGGTCGTGACACTGAGCACAACCCACCGTGAGGCCAAGCCAGGTCGTGCCGAGTGTGTTGGCGCGATCGACCAATTCCTCAAACCGTGCCTCTTCCCGTTTGACGCCAGCCTCGCGGTTCTTCAAGCCATTCCGATGGAAGCCAGTAGCCACCTTTTGACTCAAAGAAGCGCCTGGCAACAGATCGCCAGCAATTTGCTCCAGCGTGAATTGATCGAACGGCATGTCTTGATTGAGGGCTTCGATCACCCATTGGCGCCATCGCCACGCGTAACGCCGTGGAAGGTCCTTCTCATAACCGTCGCTGTCGGCGTAGCGAGCCAGATCGAGCCACTGCCGTGCCCACTTTTCGCCGTAGTGCGGCGAGGCAAGCAGACGGTCCACCTGCTTTTCGTAGGCATCCAGACTGTTGTCCATCAGAAATGCGGTAACCTGGGACGGTGTCGGCAGCAGCCCAGTGAGGTCAAGACTCACCCGGCGAAGCAGAGTTGCGCGGTCGGCTTCCAGGGAGGGTGCGATGCCCTCTCCTTCCAGTCGAGCCAGGATGAACGCGTCGATGGGATTGCGCACCCAGGCGCGTTGCCGAACGGCAGGCTCTCCTGGCCTCTTGACCGGCTGAAACGCCCAATGCCGCCGCTTCTCGTCTGCCGAGAGTTTTGGAGCGGTCGACGCCGCTGATTCAGGCCAGACGACGCCTTGGTCAATCCAGGCGCGCAAGATGCCGACTTCACGCGCCGCCAGCGCAGGTCCAGCGGGTGGCATCCTAAAGCCGTCCTTCGAACTGGTAACTCGCCGGACAAGCGGGCTCTGTGCGCCTTTCCCCGGGATCATGGCCGGACCGGAATATCCGCCCTTGAGCGCCGCCTCTTTCTGGTCAAAGCGCAGTCCGTTCATCTGCATCGCCGACCCATGGCACTCGTAGCATTTGGCGTGAAGAATTGGCTCCACGTCGCGGCCAAAATCGATGGTTCCTTTCACAGCTGGAGGTAGCTTGAGAGCTTCTTCGGCCACCAGTGAGCCGGACAAACCCGGGCCAGCCAGAACAAAGACCGCCATTAGAATCCATAGTCGCATCATTCGAGAGACCCTCACCGATACAACCTCCAGTCTTCACGGCTTCTATTAGTGTACGACAAACACTCCTCAGGGAATAAACCTGAATCTGTGCGCTGTCTCGGGCCGCGCAAGGCCGCACCGCGAGAGCGCGCAGGTCTCTCTGTGCCTACTTCCTGCCCAGGTGAGCTGCCACAGCCGCTCCGAATTCCTCAGTCCGCTGCGATCCGATAAGGATTCGCTTGCCATTTTGAAGCTCCAGCTGCAGGCCACGGTTTCCGCTCACGTTGTAGGCCTTTCCACTGAGCCCAAAGCGAATTCCCCAGCCGCCGTAGTCCCGAATAGGACGGTAGATTCTGGCGTCACAGTGCCTGATGGTATTCCAGGGAAACCGGAGACCGGACCAGTGGAAGGGAATAAACCGCAAATAGATGCCATCCTCTCTGACTTCTGTGACCAGGCGGGCGACCATGAAGAATACAGGGACACCGACGCCCACCAGCAGCCAGAGGACGAACAGCATTTTGTCAGAGGCGGGATTGTTTCCAAACGGTCTGCCCAACAACAGCTGACGATATGCCCCGATCCATAGCGAAACAGGCCCCGGCAACAGTACCAGCCAAAGCCACCACTGCCTGAAATACTGGATTTCCCGGAACAGCGTCATGCGGGTTTCGCCATGAGCACGTCACGCAACTGGTGCGCCGACTCAGCCAGAGAAACCTTCAAGTAGTGGGCCTCCTGCTGAGGCCCTCGGGCCAGCGCCGATTCGTTGCCGGGTTCGACTCGTACCACAACGAGAGTCGGGCCCTGGGATTCGAGGACAGCGGCCAATTGCTCCGCATAGCTTTGTGGGTCGTCAAAAGTGAATGTCCGACGGAACCCGGCGCCTCGGGCAATAGCGGCATAATCGACGAAACCTGCACCCGGAACCGGCTGGTTGCCAGTGATCTCGTAAGTGCTGTTCTCAATGACAAAGAGTATGAAGTTCGGAGCAGCACTTTGTGCGACGGTTACGAGCGTTCCCAGACTCATCAACATACTGCCATCCCCGTTCAAGCAGATGACCTTGCGCTGCGGCCGTGCCAGGGCGATTCCCAAAGCCAGATCGGCCGCGTGCCCCATGGCACTGTCGGCTGAAGCAAAGTCGAGCTCGCTAGTCGAATACCGAGCCCAGGGCCGCACCATGCCCATGGTGGTGACAACCACGGCATCCTTGCGAAGCACCGAGAGAGGTTCAAGAAGTTGTTCTTTCGTAAGCATGCGGTTCCCATTTCCCGGCCACTCAGGGCCACGCTGCCCAATCAGCTCAAGTCCTGCGTCACCAGCACTGCTACGGGACTCGAAGTCTTCTGCGCATTCTCGAAAGCAGCGGACAGTCTGGGCATATCTTCGTCGGTGTGCAGGAAATCGAACGGCAATCCCCAAGCCTTCAGCGTGGGCTCCGTCATCAGGGCAACGGAATCGAGATCGGCCCGGCTCAGGATCACCGCGTCGGGAAAGTCTGGGACCGCCGTCCCCAGCTTTGCCATCTTTGCGTACCCTCGATAGGTGATCAGACAAACGATCGGAAGTCGCGTTCGGATCAAAGCCCGCAAGCTGTCACCGCTCTCCAGAAGCCCCGTATTCTGAATGAGAATCAAGGGTTGCCGTCCGCCAATCCAGAGTCCAGCAGCTAAGGCGTGGGCTTCGCCTTCGCGCGTGACCGAATGCAAGACGACCTCACGGTCGTCACGGAGGAGAGTCAGTAGGGCTGCCGATGAATTGTCGGGCAAACCAACCACATCAGTAACTCCATGACTCTTCAGTTTTGTGAGAAGAAGCTCTGCGCTGGCCATAGGGTCTTGAGACTGTCTTTCGAAAAGCATTAATAACAGGCGCAGAGATTCACTGCGCCGCAGACGGATTCTTGGTCCTTCACGTCTTTCTCAGAACGACCAACGTGATGTCGTCCTCTGCAGGAGCCCCGGCAATCCACTCCCGGACGGCGTGGGTCAACTTCGAAAGAATTTCATCAGCAGGCTGGCGGTGGACTTGGCGCACCTGCTCCTCCAGTTGCTGCTCACCGAACTCTTCGCCCAGCAGATTATTCGCTTCCGTAACTCCGTCGCTGAAGAGCACTGCCACGTCACCTGGCTCCAACTGGCAGCGCGTCTCGCCATACCCAGCCTCCGGCAGAATCCCTAGGACTGGCCCGCCACCTCGAAGCCATTCGATTTCGCCGCCGGAACGAATCAACAGAGGAGGGTTGTGACCGGCATTGCAGTACTGCAACTCTCCGGTGTGAGGGTTAAGGACTGCGAAAAAGAAACTGATGAATTTTTCCTTCAGCCGGGCTGCAGTCAAAATCCGGTTCAGGCGATCGGCAACGGCAGCGGGAGATGCTGGCTCTTCGGCAAGCACTTGCACGCGGGCCTGCAAGCTCATCATCAGCAACGCTGCAGGCATCCCCTTGCCGCTGACATCAGCCACCACGGTAGCAACCCGGCCATCAGGATAGGCGATAAAGTCGTAATAGTCACCACCGACCGTGCGGCAAGAAGCGTTAAAGCCCGCCAACTGGACCCCCGAAACCTCGGGCGCGCGGGCCGGCAGAAACTGTCCCTGAATCTCAGCGGCCTGCTCCAGCTCGCGCGCCAGCCGGAGCCGCGCTTGTTCCAGTTCCGCCAGCCGCTCGCGCTCGATGCGGATGGCAGCGACGTTCGCCATGACCGTGAGCAAATTGAGATCGTCGCTGGTAAATTCGCGAAGCCAGTGGGAAGTGTCCACATAGATCAAGCCAATGACTCGATCGTCGGTTTGAAGAGGAACGGCCATTAGCGCATGCACACCGTGGGAGACGATGCTCTGCATCGAGCGAAACGCCTCCTCGTCCTGCACGTTGCGGATCAGCAGCGAGGCTTTGTCGTTCAGCACCCGGTCACGGACTGTGGAACTAATGCGGAATCCATCGCCACAAGAGGCTTGCACGGTCAACTGATCCCGTTCGAGCGTCAACAGGACGCCACGCTCGGCACCCACAGCTTCAATGGATAGGTCCAGGACGACTTTGAATAATTCTTGCAGCGGTTTACCCTGCGACAGTTCCCGGCCGGCCCGTAGAAAGGCTGCCAGTGGCGTTTTCCACTGCTCAGCAACCTGGCCGCTGGATGGCTTCGCCACCATTGTCTGGCTCAAGTGGTCGAGCGATGTACTAACGGTTTGTGACGGCTCCAGATCGGTTCGCGTTCGATCGAAAACGATGGATACCTGGGGAATCGCCGCGGATTGTGGCTGAAAGACGACGGAGAGCTGGCTGGCCGTAATACAATCCCCTGGGGACAACGGCTGCTTGGACTGCAGGCGGACGCTATTAAGGAAAGTTCCGTTTTTGCTCCCGAGGTCGCGAACACTCCAATTCCCGTCTGCGCGCTCCAGCGCGAGATGCTGGCGCGACAGCCCGGAGTCTTCAGGGTATCCGAAATCGTTGTCCGTAGATCGACCCACCGTCCAACGATCTTTCTCGAGCCCAACAGTTCGTGTCTGTCCGTTGGGAAGAGAGATGAGTATCTCGGCGGTCATCTGGATCATCGTGGCTTTTCCTTGGATTCCGTCCATCTAACCTAAGCGGAAGGCTGATAGCTGAGAAACATCGACAGGCCGCGCAGCGCAGGAGATCTCTGGGGCTAACAGGCCGGTGCGCACTTCCTCGACCATCAAAGTGGCTTGAAGCTGAAGTGAGAAACGCCTACCTCGTCCTTGTTGGGGATGAACAGCCCAAACTTTCCAAGTGCCGCAGCATTGGCTGGAAGCTTCAGTTCGTCCAGAGTCACCCATTTTTTTCCGTCAAGGATCCTGTGAACGATGCCAGACTCGGTCACGGCTACCTGAAGCACGTAGGTATTCTGCTTATCGAATGAGTGCGGCACCTTGATGGTCGAGCCCTTTTTCCCATCTCGGACAACAGTACGGTTCAGCGATTTGGACTCTATCTCAAAAAGCCAGTAGTTCTTCGCGTCGTGGTAGTTTACCACCCACTGGAGCTCTTTACTCTTTCTCCAAATAGTCAGAGTGTAAAAACCAGCGGTCGGGGAAATGTTCGACAACACAAAGTTGCCGCCCTTCCGGACGAGCCACTGCCCCTCTACGTCCCAGCCATCCGGATTCTCCCAAAACACCTTCCAGTACAGGGGGGTCTCTTTAGCGGGTTGCAGGTTCAAAGCCAGCTCAATCGTCTTGCCTGCTTCGATCTTTGCAGGAATCGACATCTTGCTGTAGCCAGGCGCTGTCGCGGTCAGGATATAGGACCCCTCGAGAAGCTCCAGTCGCTCTTCCCCAACAGTACGGGGACTCAAGTCTGCTGGGCTTTGAATACTGACCTGAACGTTTGCGGGTGAACGCTTCAAGACGAGAACACCCAGAGTCGGCGCCAGAAAAATCTGCTCACGAGGCGCCGTTGCCTTGGCTGCGGCTCGGGAGCCGGAGTTGAGGCCTTTTGTCACGGGCTCTCGCCGTGCTGCCGACGGCAGCTCCGAAGTGACCGCAGATGTCTCCCTGGCCACTGTCAGCTTTGGCACCAGTTGGAATTCCAATGGAGAAGCTGGCCTGTCTGCCGCAAGAATTGCCAACGTTGCGGCTGGTTCGTAACCCTCAAGTTCCGCTCGCACATCGTGTTTCCCTGCGGGCAATTCCAGTTGGGAATTCGACCTCCCACGAAGCTGTCCGTCGACGAAGATGTCAGCACCTTGCGGATTGGTCCTGATCTCCAAGCTGATTTGGCTTCCAGCTGTGGAAGTAGTCTGCAATCGGGATCGAGCCCAGAGGAACCAGCCGGCTGCCGCTGCGATGCAGAGAGCGGCTGCAATCCCTATCCAAAGAGAGTTCTTCCGCCGAGGCCTCCCGACCGGCAGCCCGTCGAGGCCAGCTGAAGGGATTCGCCGGCTCGGCTGACCTGAAGACCCAATAGAACTGGGGTCTTCATTCCGGCTCACTCCCTCAGCCACAATTTCAGGCTGAACTGTAGCCCCTGCCTTTTGCTCCTCCAGGTGGGTAGACGCCTCCGACCTCTCATCCGTTTCCGAAGTCGCCGATGCAGCGCCTCTGGCGGGCGTCGCGAACGTCACCGTTAGGCTTAACTTACGGTCCTGCAGCTTCGAAGCGAGGATCTGGATTTCAGGGTCCTCAGGGTACTGGCCAGCAATGGTCCGGGCGCGAAGCAGAGTGCTCTCAAAGAGCCCTGGGTCTGTGATGGTGGGGGAATCCCGGCTCAAAAGCTTCAGTTCTTCCAGACTGCGGCGGCGCGATTCGCCGAAGCCCTTGTTCAATGTGGCGAGCAGCTGGATGAGCCGGAAGTCGTTGGGATAGGAACCGAGCCCCTGCTCCACCAGCCCCAAAGCAGCCTTCAGGTCACCTGAAGCCTGAGCCTGACGCGCCTGCGAGATACAGCGGCTGACAAACGCCTCGCGCCGGTTGTCGGCAGCCAGCGTTTTCAAGCTTGACGCGACCCTGTTGGCAGGATCCAGGTCCAGGGCCTTATGAATGAGCGGCTCCGCCACCCGCCAGTCAGTGTCTACCAGGGCGCGACCTTGTTCCACGAGTGCATTCACCAGAATCGCGCGGATCACCGGATTGCGATCGTCCAGCTGGTGGGCACGGGCCAGGGCATCCAGCCCCTCGGCCACACGCTTCCCGGCGCACAGCTGTTGGCCCTGTTCGAGGAGCTGCTGCGCCTCGGCGGCTTTCTCCAGACCCTGGTTCACCAGCCTCTCAAGCTCGCCAAGCTCGGCATCACCCGGAAATTCGGCCTGCGCTTCCCTCAAGAGTTCGCTCGCGCGGCTATACTCGCCCAATTCCAGATGCAGGTCTACCTGTTCGACCCAGCGGGCCTTGGCGGCAGACCTTGTCTGATGGTCACGCCGCTTGACCACCCGCTCCATTTCCACGCTGAGGCCGGGATACTGGCCGTAGATCGTCTTCAAGATTTCCCACTGAGCCAGCGCTTCACTGTATTGGTCATGCTCTTCGCACAAACGAGCCTTGGCAACGATGGAATTCACGAGGTCGCGCTTATCCCGCATGAGCCGCAGTGCCGGTTCGAAATAGGCCTCCCCGGGGAAGCGCTCGGCGGCCTCTTTCAGAATGCTGACTCGCCGGTCGAGGTCGGGCTCGGCTTCAACGCGGCGGTTGACTATGGCAATCTGCCCGGACAACTCCTGCCGCTGCTGCTCGTCGACGTCAAACTTCAGCGCCTGGAAAAGGGCGTAGTTGGGATACTTCGACAAATACCGGTCGCACAGGGCCAACGCTGCGGCAAAGTCTCTTTCCGCCAGATGCGTGCGCGCCTCCGCGTAGGCGTGGTTCATGGCATCGTGCTCGGAGCGGACCTGGTTATAAAAGTTCTGATACAACGTGCCGCTTTCGGGTGCGCTCAGATCTGGCGCACGACGGTCCAGTTCCATGACCTGCTGCAGCTTGCTGAGTGCCGCGCTAACGTCCCCGTTCTGCCACACCGCCAGCGCTACCTGATACAGCTCCTTTTTCCGCTGGAGTATTTTGAGATAGTCCTGCTGTCGGCGGCTCACCTCCGAGAACAGCTGAAGGGCCGTGGTTTCATTGGGCCGGAGCTGCAAAACGTTTTGCAGCGCCTCGCGGGCGTGTGAAAAGTCGTAATGGTCGATATGCTGGCGCGCCAGACGGAACCAGTCGTCAATCTTCTCCTCCGTGCGGCGATTTTCGGCTGCTGACTTCAGGTTCAGAGCTTCAGCGTTGCCCGGATCAAGCTGGAGCGCCTCCTGCAGCTTTTGCAAAGCCAGTGGGTACTCCCCTTCGTCCAGGCGTGTGTGGGCGCTCTGCAGCAACTGCTGGACCGTCTTCTGCCGCATCATCTGGTTGATCTGACGTTGAAGCGACCCGATGGATTCATCGAGATGCCCCTCAGCTTCCAACTCGCTCAGGATCTCGGAAGCAAACTGATAGTCGCTCTGTTCGAAAGCCTTGCGAGCCCGTTCGATGCGCGGCAGAATCCGGGAGACCTCAAACATCTCGATGGCCTCATTGCGCAAGGCCTTCGAGAGCGTTTCAGCGAATTCCCGTGCTGAAGAGAACCGGTGCCACGGCTGTTTGGCCATCGCCTTGTGAATGACCCGGCTGACCGGCTGGCTAATGGTCGAATTGAAATCAAAGACTGGCGGGGGAACCTGGTGGAGGATGGCTTCCACCATCTCAGCCTGAGTGCGCACCTGGAACGGGCGCCGCAACGTCAGGGCCTCGAAAGCCACAACGCCCAGCGAGAAGATGTCTGAGAGGGCCGAGAGCGGCTTCATCTCGATCTGCTCGGGCGCCATGTAAGCCAGCGTGCCCTTCAAGCTCATCGTGGTTCGCGCGTCGACAATGTGCGCTATTCCGAAGTCGATGATCTTGACCGAGTCGTCTGCCATGACGAAGATGTTGCTTGGCTTCAGGTCCCGATGTACCAGTCCACGTTCGTGGGCAGCCTGCAAACCACGACAAGTCTGGCTCACGATGTCGACCACGCGCGCCACAGTCAGCCTTTGACTGGAAGAACGAATAAGGCTTTCGAGCGTCGCGCCTGGAAGCAGCGGCATCACAAAATAGGGTTTGTTGGCGCCGTTGTCTTCAAACTCTCCAAGGTCGAAGATCTCAACGATGTTCGGATGGGCCATGGACGCCAGCACACCACATTCCTTATGGAAGGTCTCCAGTGCGGCGGGATCGGGAGTATCGCGAATGGTCTTTATGGCAACGTCCCGGCGGATGACGGAGTCATGAGCTTTGTAAACCACGCCCATGCCACCTTGACCGAGCGTTTCCTTGATCTCGTAACGATTCTTCAGCTTCGCCTGGGCCGCCATACGGGTGCCTCTCGTGATTAGAGGTCTCCTCAGCTGCGTTAAATTATGGATGACTGTTGGAGGGTAGATCGGCCGTTTGCCGGATGGAAGAGTTCCACGCTGTGTGCCAATCCCCGGCAGGCCAAAATGGCCGGGTGCAAACAGGTGAAGAAGCCCCAGGGACAGACAGCACCAGGATTTTGGGGTTGAAAATCCTGCTTGTCAATCGGATTCCCTTGGGATCACCCAGAGGATGTGTTGGCTGGCTGAGCCACGGCTGTGGGCCTTTCGAGGCTCAACGAATTTGCGGCGGCGCGGTTTCCTTTTGGTTCTAAAACCCAATTCCCTTTAGGATCATTCAGATGAAGCGCAGTTTGCCGGCCTAAGCGCCCGGCACCTGAATCCAACTCGAGTTCTGCCCCATGTCTCGAATCCTTATTGCTGGCTGTGGATACCTCGGCATTGCGCTGGGAAATCGCCTGGCCTCTGAAGGGCACAAGGTCTGGGGGTTGAGGCGGCATATCGAGCATCTTTCCAGTTCGATTCATCCCATCCAGGCGGATCTCCAGAACAGTGAAGATTTGATTCGAATCCCCGAAGAGCTGGACTTCATCTTCTATGTGGCGGCGGCTGACAGCGCAGATGACGCGGCCTACCGGGGGGCCTATGTTGTCGGCCTTGGCAACTTGATCAACTCTCTTCGGGACCAAAGGCAGCACCCACAAAGGATCTTCTTTACGTCCAGCACCGCAGTGTACGGTCAGACCAGAGGCGAGTGGGTCGACGAAGGGTCTCCAACCGTTCCTCGTGACTTTGCCGGACGTCGTCTTTTGGAGGCGGAGAACTTGCTCTTCAGCGGGCCATTCCACGCCACGGTGTTGCGTCTGGCCGGCATCTACGGCCCAGGCCGTACCCGGCTCATGGATCAAGTCAGGCGAGGCGAGAAACTGAAGGACACACCAGGAACTTACAGCAATCGCATCCACCGAGACGATTGCGTGGAAGTCTTGTCTCATCTGAAACAGCTGAAGGCACCCCAACAGCTCTATATCGGTGTGGACCACGAACCCACTCAGCAGCACACGGTGCTTCGCTGGCTGGCCGAGCGTCTGGGCCCTGCCGCCCAGGCAGAGGCGACAGTTGCGTCATTGGCGAATCGTAAGAATCCCTCCACCGGGGCAAGAGCAGAACTCTTGTTGCGTCGCGTTCGCAGCAACAAGCGTTGCCGGAATGGTCAGTTGTTGCAGTCAGGCTATCAGTTTCGCTACCCCACATTCCGCGAAGGCTACGCAGCCCTGCTCGACAACAAGGATTCACTGCATCAACAGACGCAGGACCAAGAATCGCCGGGCGGCTGAGAGCGTCAAGGTGCGGCAGGTCGCAAGAACCGCAGAACTGCAAACCAGAATTCCAATATCAAAAACGAAAGCCTTCCTTTCGGAAGGCTTTCAGTGCGGGAGCTTGCTCCCGCTTCTGGAGTCTCTAGATTTCTAGCCCCCCGCTGGGGGGCGAAGGACGCGTAGCCCAGGGTGGAGCGCTAGCGGAACCCTGGGTCCAGATCAGCTTCTACAGC